>CEOQ01043032.1_pt1 | contig 36062 bp, 21 predicted proteins | sample 361351 | NCBI WGS metagenome assembly CEOQ01 (sample SAMEA2619907, study PRJEB7988) | marine metagenome | biome: marine biome (ENVO:00000447); feature: deep chlorophyll maximum layer (ENVO:xxxxxxxx); material: "saline water (ENVO:00002010), including plankton (ENVO:xxxxxxxx)" | depth 60 m | reverse complement strand
TACGATGTACTCCGCGGCTTCGGGTTGAAGAAATTTATCTACTAATTCAGGAGACGTGTGGCGTATTACTCTTTCAGGCCCAACGATTTGTTGAAGCCTCCCAGTAAGAGACCACCAGAATTCCCTCATTACTGCAAGAGTGGCGGTAGATGACCATGCCAGCGGCTCATAATCCAACACATCAAATTCAACGGGTAAATTATCTATAGCTGTGTCGATCCATGCGTTGACTCCGCGAGTGTAAGAATCTATGGATGAAGCTGATCGATCATCCAGTGTTTTTAGTTCAAGCTTTGCTGCACGTTCGAATCCTATTGTTCTATTCTGTTTGTCACTATGGAGATTATCCTCGCCGGTTACCTCTGCCAGTTTTCCTGTAGCTGATCGATGTCGATAATCTAGTTGCCATAAACGATCCTGTGCTTGAACGTATCCGCAGGCGAACCATAGATCTTTTTCAGTTTTGCCGAAGATATGTGGGATTCCGAATCGATCACGAATTACTCGCGCACCGCTACCCGGCGGATGATCTTTAATCAGCTCTTGGGGTAACTTGGATCTTAGATACTCTTGGAAATGTGCGAATAATGGTGATGTGTTGTTGCTGTTAATATTTTCGTCACGCAGTGAAGCGATTAAATTTGCTTTTTCATAGCTCATAAATAGATCCAATATCTCATCGGTAGCAGTAGGTTAGATTCTATTATGCCGTTACGTATGGAGAGCCACCGTTTTAGACTGGACCAAGCAATATCGCTCAGTCGTTATTGCGGGTTCTGGGATGTTTAGGTTAACTCTGGGTCCGTGTGAATTTCATGCGGGTCAATTTCATCTGGACTAAGCTCTCGGCAAAGTTTTTTGTAAACCTGTATTCGATAGCGTCCTGAATCGACCATGAGAATACTGTCATCAGGACCAATAGTTACCGATGTGGGGTTCTTGAATCTTTTTTCATCGTCGAGATTGACAACGTTTTCCCGTATTCGAACCATGTCGAGATTTGTCATTAGTTTTCTGATGCCGCGTTCATTAAGGGTTGCATCTCCACGGAATGACTCTATGTACATCCCCCTAGGGTTGAACATTACAACCCTATGGTTATTGCGATCTGCAACGTATATATCTCCATGGCTATCAACGGCTACTCCGCTGGGACGATTAAGCTCACCCGGTCCGTTCCCGGATTTACCGATAACTTGCAGAAGTTCGCCATTGAGGTCAAATCGTTGCAAACGGTCATTACGCCAGTCAGCGATGACCAGAGTGTTGGTGACTGGATCTAAGGTGACGCCCCAAGGGTGGTTGAATTGACCAGGTTTGATGCCAAAAGTCCCGAATCCAGAAATGTGCTTTCCTGCCGGGCTGAATCTTTCTAACCTGTGATTCAGGGTGCTTACGACCCAAACGTTCCCATCAGAATCCAGTGTTATTCCAGATGGACCGTTTAGTTCTCCCGGCTTATCACCTGTTTTACCCCAATGATCAACAGCCGCTCCCGTTGATGAGTCAAATCTGGCTACTACGCCTGCATGCTCGTCAGTTACGTAAAGTACTCCGTTATTGTCGATTGTGCACATAACCGGCGATGGAAGAGTTTCTGAACCAACCTCATCTAATTCACCTGATAATGAGATTACGATATCGTTCTCATAGCCATCATCATTGAGGCGCACGCGGACGAAACGACTTCTGGGAACCGCAGTTCCTGATTCGGAGAAGCGATTTATTACATATAGCCATCCATCAGGACCTACGGCTACGTCTTGAGGACCCTTGAAACCACCTTGCGCCAGTCTTTGACCAAGCGATATCTCATAACGATGACCAATGCGCAGCATTGGTGGATACAGGTTAATAGGATCAAACGTTTCTGAGTTGTGACCAATATTTGGAGTGGTTGTTGTCGTCATGGGATCATTCTTTCGAACAGAGACTACAAAGGGTTTAGGATTCCTTCAAACTTTTCGAATTTACCGTTCACTATGGGTTCTGGTTGGACATTTAGCCAGTCGTCCAGAATCGACGAATAAGTTGAACGGAAATCGTTGTTATAAGCCATGTCTCCGCTTACCTGGTTGGCTGGAGAGAGACTTGGGTATTCGCCGTATAGGCCTCCGTTTACCCGTTTACCGATTAGTAACGCGCCTCCACCAGAACCATGGTCGGTTCCATTTCCATTGTCTCTAACACGTCTTCCAAATTCGGAAAAAACTAGCATGATTACTTCTTCATCTGCATTGTGATGTCGAAGATCGCTGAAAAAATCGTCGACAGCACGAGACACCTGCCCCCACAGTTTTGTCTGGGTCTGTATCTGGCTTCCATGTACGTCATACCCGCCATGTTGGGCATAAAAAACCCTTGTTCCTATGCCAGATAAATGAACTTGCGCAATCCCTCGCAGGCTTTGTGAAAGTGGGTCATCTGCGTATTCAACGTTTGACTTGTACTGGTTAGACACGTCACTAAGAGCCTCGATGCCAGCCATTGCATCAGTGCCGGTCTGTCCAATGTGTTTCATGATCATCGCAGCTTCATCAAACTCTTCTGGTGTGTACATGCGTGTAAAGGCGTTTAATGCCCGACGCTGTGCTTTGCCTGCCAGTGAGGTCAATAGTCCATAACTCTCTAGTTCGGTTACCGATATGGCCGGCGTACCACTCAAGTACATTGCACGTGGTAGCCCTGATCCGAAACTTACTCCCGTGACCACGTTATGTTTTTTAGGATCCAGTTCTCTTATGGTCCTCCCAAGCCAACCTTCGCTGCTAAATTTATGTGGTTCTGCAGTGTGCCATATATCCATTGACCTGAAGTGGGATCGATCGGGATCCGGGTATCCGATTCCTTGAATTATCGCTACATCACCCTTGTCATAAAGAGATTTGATTGCTGCCATAGATGGATGAAATCCCACATGGTTGTTTATGTGGAGAATTTCATCTTCAGGTAGCCCGACTGTTTTTCGGAAATCGTAATAAAGGGTGTCTCCGTACGGTACGACTGTGTTCATGAAGTCGTTTCCACCTGAAAGCTGTAGTACTACTAGTGTCGGTGTTGGGGATTTTTTGTTTCCGTTGATGTTAATTGACATTGTTACCGCTTTCTTGCGCATATCCCTGAATCAGTGGTAGTTCTTGTGAATATCTGATTGAATTATTCATAACATTTGATATTCCTTCGAAGTACTTATCATGGTCAGTACTTCGGCTACTGCGTTAGTGAGTTCTGGTCCTTCACATTTGACGTTGTCATCTAATGACAATTCCTGCAGAAGTACTGTCCTTGTGGATTCATCAAGGTCAACGCATGCAAATTCGATTGCGCATAAATCCAGAAGATTTTCTCGGGTGATGGTCGAATGCTTGGCGCCAATTCTGTTGGAAATTTCGATAATTCCAGGTGATTTGGTATCACTTAGCTTTTCTGCAGCGAAGTTCAATCTTTCCACCAGGAATGCTGAATCTATCCATTCTCTACCTGTATGCCATCCTTCAACTGTAGGAGGATTCAACAGTTCCTGCCCCATCATGGATGAAAGTTCTGCGAGTTTGGCAAGCCCGAATTGTTGTGGGCTTCGGTGCTGTCCAGCTAGTTGCACTGTGCCGACAATGAACTCTATTGGGCTTTTAACCCGGTTGAATCTTGATGATTTGAAGAAATCAGAGTTGAAAACGAAACGTAGCACGTCACGTATTTCATATTTGTTGGTTAAATAGATATTGGCTATCTGATCTACTGCACTTTGATCTATTTCATCTGCGACAAAAAACTTGTAAATCTCTTGAGCTACGAATTTGCTTGTTGCAGGCTGTTTGACAATGATTTCAATCACGTCATCGCCGTTGAAATTTCCTGTTTCGCCTAGGAATGTTTTTTCAGTATCGTCGTGGTCGTCACTTCTGTACACAAATTTTGATGGCCAGTACCCTGTTGGATAGCGAGGCAGAACGTGCGTTATTGTCCAACCACTGAAAGCCCTGGCACACGATCTGACGTCTTCTTCGGTGTAATTTCCTCGCCCCATGCTGAATAGTTCGAGTAGTTCTCTACCGTAGTTTTCATTCACTGCATCCGCGTGGTTAGTTTGTTGGTCGAGCCAATAGAGCATGGCTGGATCCCGAGATAGTTTTTGTAATAGAGTTTGAAAGTTATCAAGACCGTGCTCTCGTAGCATTTCATATTGTTCGGTCATCATGGGTCCGTTGGTAACTTTGGCCCATCCTGTAGCGAATATCCCGTGCCACATCAGCGCTATTTTTTCTTCCAACGGGTTTCTAGTGTTGATCATTCGGAAAACCCATTTCACAGCCGACCAGCGTGGTGATTCTTCATCACAATGTTCCGAGTGAAAACGGTCTAACAGGTCTTCGTATGCTTCCTCGTTTTGGGTTGGGGCCAGAAGATTCTCGACGGTTTTTTCGTAACCAGCTTGTAATGCTGAATCTATGTCCGAATGATTTGCACTAAATCCGGTTCTTCTGAGCAAATGCGCAATAAGTTCACGGTCTTCGTTCGACATAAGAGGCTCCACTACGATTAATGATATATCGCCGGCATTATGGCATGAAATCTGTACAAGCGCACCTGTCAATTTATTGGCGTATTACTTGAACATAAAGTTTGCATCGAGCGTCTTAATTTTTTCGACGGGCAATTTTTTTTACAACAATGCCGAGTATGGGAGAAATATCTGATTTTCGACTGGTTATTGAGATTGCAAATTGTCAAACTTCCCGCCTGTGCCTGAGCGCGCCAGTTGATGAACTTACCTAAGATGATCCATGGCATCGTTTGAATTTTTTACCACTATCACAGGGGCAATTATCGTTGCGTCCTACTCCTGTGTATGGATTGGGCGATGACTCTGGTATGAGACTGGTTTTCTGCATTATGTTTGCAGCTGGCTGGCCATTTCTAAGTTCGTTGACCATTGCCTTCATGTAGGGTTGGGTGTGCCCGAAGAATGTCTTGTAACCTGCGCAAAGATAGTTCAATCCATCTTCACCATCGGGAGTCTTAATAAATCGCTGTTTGGGACAGCCCCCATTACAAGCGAAGCGGAATTCACATTTTCGACAGTATTCTGGTAGCGTATCTCTTTTATCGGTTCCGAATTTACGCTGCTTTGGGCTTTCTGCCATTTCGCGAATGGTTGTATCTGCTACATTACCGAGGTTGTATTCTGGATATACAAAATGATCACATGAATACACATCTCCATTATGTTCTATGATCATTGCATCACCGCAAGTTTCTGCGAATATGCAAAGCCCCGGATTTTGTCCCATCCAGCCTGCTAGGGTGGTGTCGAAAATTTGTATGAAGTACTGTCCGATATCCTTTCGCACCCACTGATCGAACACGCCATTTAAAAATCGTCCGTACTGTTCGGACCCCACAGACCATTCAGTGACGGTTGCACCATCTCTGAATTCGGGTCCAACCAACTGTAGGAAATGGGCAGGTAATTTATCGGCTACTCGTTCGACTATTGGGATGAATTGCAGGAAATGACTGCCTACTTCTCTAGTGAGGAACTGGTATAGCTCCTTAGGGTGGTCTGCATTGTGTTTATGTAACACCGTAAGTGTGTTGAATTCCACATTGTGCTTTTTGAGCACTTCGATGCCGGCCATCACCTTGTCCCAGGTCGGCTCACCGCCACGTCCGACTCTGTATCGATTGTGAATATCTTCAGGTCCGTCTATGGAAACACCAATGAGGAATTTTTCTTTTGCGAGAAACTCGCCCCATTCGTCGTCTATCAGGATTGCATTGGTCTGAAAAGCATTTGAAATTTGTTTGTTGCCAGCGTATTGCTTTTGAAGCTTTACGGCTTTGCGGTAGAAATCGACCCCCAATAACGTAGGCTCTCCGCCCTGCCACGCAAAGTTTACGACTGGGATGTCTTGAGCCTCTATGTATTGTTTTACATAAGCCTCGAGTTCTTCGTCGCCCATTTTCCACTGTCCGCGGGCTTTGTCTGGATAGAGTTTCTCTTTTTCAAGGTAGAAGCAATATGTGCAATCGATATTACAAATAGCTCCGCTGGGCTTTGCCATGACGTGCACGGCGAGCGGTCTTTTCATTTTTGGACGGTTTTGATGGATTGTAGTCATTGATAGGGTTTGGTGATTGTATGGGATTTTACGATGGGGTTGGTGTATGGTCGCTAAACCATAGGGCTTGGGCAGTTTTACCTAGAATCGCTTTTTGGTCACTTTTTGAAAGACTTAATTCATCGGTAAATAGTGAAAGGTTTTGTGCATAGCTTGTACCTTTCGACCAAAGCGAGTTTGGGAAATTCGATCCCCACACGCATCTATTAGGAGTAAATGTATCGATTACCTGCTTCAAAAGTCCGTGCATGTCTTCATGGGGGTACACTCGTGCGGAGCCGTGAGTTCCGCTGGTCAATTTGGCGTACACGTTGGGAAGGCTTGACAATTTTTTCATGGAGTTGAGAGTTGATTCGGTCTTTCTGGTCGAATTAAGCATCAGGCAGTGATCGATTACGATTCGGAGGTCATCCAATTTAAGGGATAGTTTTTCGATCTGCGATACCAGATCAAGATTATCCATAATCATGCAATTGACAACTATTCCGAGATCACGGGCTTTGGCCCAAAGCCTTTCCACATTATTGGAGTGAATGTTCCCGTCTTTGTCTGGCGTGCCTCTCAAGCCACGGACAAAATGATTCTTGACTGCGTCTTCAAGAATTTCGAGGTGTCCTTCGTCGTCAGGATTCAAAGTCACAACTCCGGTAGCCCATTCAGAGAACCGACGGGTTGAGTCCAAAATATAGCGATTGTCCCATCCGTAGAACGTACCGGTTTGTATGAAAACCGCACGGTCAACTCCTGCTGAATCCATTTTGAGTTTTAAATCCTCTGCCGTTGCTGGCTCTCCAGGATTCCAAGGGTCATTGATGGTTGGATATTTGTTTCGATTATTTGAATAAATATGTGGATGAGCGTCGACGATATGCATTTTTCTTATCAAGTTATTGGAAGATTTAAGATTTTCACTTTAGTTGTTGTGGTTGAGATTTAATACTTGATTATCTATGTGTTTATCGGTTGAATCTTTCCGGCCTATAGGGTGCGAGTATTTCCGTTTCGACGCCTGTTTTAATTTCTAAGGCGGCTATTTCTCCTATCAAAGGGGCGAGAGTTACACCTGAGTGAGTGTAAGAGATATATGCGTTTGGAGTTGATACTAGACGTCCGAGTACGGGCAGGCCATCGGGAGGCATTGGCCTTAAGGCGGAGCGCACCTCTTGGACTCTGAGATCTCTTGTCGAGGGTAGGTATTTGGCCGTTTCTTGGATAAGCATTTCTGCATCCTCTATAGATTTGTCCGCAATTGAGCCTGAGTGCGTGCCGCCGTGAATCATTACCCGCCCGTCAGTTAGTTGTCGTGAGTTGATCAGGACACCTTCTAAATCTCTCGGGCTGTGCATCGCGGCGATGGAATTAAATAAAGGTTCGGTCAAAATATTGGTGATAACTGTTGCGCCTGGAGAATGGATGTTTTGAAATTTATATCCCAACATCTCTGCAATCTTTGGGGTTTCTGTACCAGCAGCTATTACGACGGAGTCGCACGGGTACGTGTCTTTTGTCGTGACCACGTGACTGATTGAATTACGGTCTTTGATGAAGTTTGTTACCGATTCGTTTGTATGTATCAAGCCTCCGGTTTGTCTGACTGATGAGAGGCATCCATCTACGACTTTTTCTGGGTCTACATGTCCATCAGAATCTGTATAAGACACCGAAGTAGGATTCCCGAAACATATACCAGGTTCTAATTCAGTGGCTTCTTCAAGAGATATCTCACGGATTGAGTAACCCCACTCCTGTAGTTCGGTGATTCTAGAACGAAATTGCATCGCCCCTGTTTCCGTGGCTGACCAACGCATTTCACCGCCCCATACCAATCCTATATCTGTCTGTAGATCATCTTCGAATCTTCTCCACATATCCTGAGATCTACGGTTTAATTCGTGATATCCGAACGGATGTTTATCTCGTGCGTTTATCCATGCGTAAGAAACTTTTGAGGCTTGCTGTGCTGGTTGTTGGGATTCAATAACATCCACTTGCATACCACTCTTTGCAAGATGAAAAGCTATTGAAGCACCTACAATGCCTCCACCGATAACGATCGTGTGTTTTGGATGGGTCATCTGATAGAGTCCTCAGGCGAGAGATAAGTAACCCGAGATTGATTTCCGTGCTCCCACGGGACAATCCAATCCTCATGTACTTCTAATCCGAATCCTGGCGCGTCAGATGGGATAACCGTTCCGTTTTCAGGTATGGAAACGCCCGGTAAAAGCCTATCGCCGAGAGCTTGCCCAACATTTGTATCCATAAACCATTCAGCCAAAGATGATTCAGGCATGGACATTGCAAAGTGCTGACCCCATGCGGTATTGCCACCCATGTGAGTAATAGTTTCTATTCCTGCAGCTTCAGCATTTGTGTATATCTTCAAGGTTTCTGACAGTCCACCTGTGTATTCGATGTCGGGCTGGAGGATGTCGGCAGCTCTTGCTGAAATCAATTGGTGGAAACTTTTGCGTCCATAGTGATGCTCACCTGTTGCCAGTGCTGTCCAGGTCATTGCACGTTTTAGTTCGATGTAACCTTCAAGGTCCCATGGTGGTAGAGGTTCTTCAAACCATCTCAGATTGTATGGGCGAAGTCGTTCTGCTACTCGGAGTGCTAAATCCGTATTGAACGACATGACTGGATTGAATGTCAGTTCCGCATTTTCGCCTACTATTTCTCTGGATTTTGCAACATGCTCTTCAAGCTTTTTGAGTCCTTCAGATCCTTCTTCGTAAAAAAATGGGTTACTGATTTTGAATCTCTTAAAGCCAAGCTCTTTCATCCATTCAAGATCGTCACCGGTAGCGTACAGTTCGACCGCTTCTCGGCTGGGACCACCGATGAGTTCGAAAACGGGCCTGCTCAGTAATTTACCTTTTAGATCCCACAGTGCCAGGTCGACGCCACTCTGAGCTGCGGTTGCAATGCCGCCCTGAAATCCTTCACTTGAACGCCAGATCAAATCGTTTATTAATTCAATGGCGAGCGCGTTTTTCCCTTCTATCAGTGGAGCAATGAAGTAGTCAATTAAAGACGCGCCGACTTGTCCGTGGGCGAAAGATCCTAGACCAAACGTACCGTCTTCAGCGGTAATTTGGACCCAGGCTTTTTTTGTTGTCCCTGGCTTATGACCGTCTACTCGCGTAAATTCTGGATATCTTGCAATGGGATTTGATCGTATTGCATGGGTGTTCCATCCGGGTCTAGTATCGGGACCAGGTGTGATTAGTGGTGTGTTTATTTGTACACAGCGAACAGTTTTTATCTTCATATCAGCTTGTGCCCCATTCGCTGATATCGCCATGCTCAATGGCCATGCCGAAGCCCGGTTCTGATGATGGAACTATTTTGCCGTTTACTGGTGTTGCGGTGCCGGGGATACGGATTGTGTTTTCAAGTGGCACGCCCGGATCTGTGCCCAGCCAGTATTCTGCCATTGGGGATTCGGTGGCTGCCATTGCGAAGTGTTGTCCGAACGGATTATTGGCACCGCCATGAGGGATCGTCGCGATTCCAGCGGTCTCTCCGATTGTGTGTATTTTCATTGCCTCCGTCAGCCCTCCGCCCCAATTTAGATCAGGCTGTAGGATGTCTGCCGCACGTTTTTCAACTAGGTCAAGAAACGCATGTCGACCGTGGTGGTCTTCTCCTGTAGCGATTGCAACCCATGGTGCTGACTTTCGTAGTCTGGCGAGGCCGTCATTGTCTGTAGGAACTAATGGTTCCTCAAGCCACCTTAGATTGTATGGTCGCAAATGTTCAAGCAGGCGCTGGGCGAACTCGAAGTTGTAAGACATCACTGGATTGATCATTAGGTCGCGTTCTGCTCCGACACGTTCTCTTGCTTGAGAGACGTGATCGACCACAGCCTTGATGCCGGCATCTCCGTCTGAGTAGTGCGATGGGTTAGTGATCTTGAATTTGGTGAAACCAAGTTCTTGAGACCAGTCCAAATCGTCTGATGTTGCGTAACACGTAATAGACTCTCGGACTGGTCCTCCAAGAAGTGCGTAAACAGGTTGGTTGAGAATTTTGCCTTTAAGATCCCATAACGCTAAATCAACTCCACTCATTGCCGTTGAGGCTGTACCTGAAGTTCCAAATCTTTGAGAGACTCGCAGGATCAAGTCATTTAAGTGTTCGATTGCCATACAGTTTTGACCTTCGATAATCGGAGCGATCACGGTGTTGATGAAGGCTGAGACAGGCTCTCCAAATGCACACTCTCCCAGGCCCCATGTGCCATCTTCTGCGACCACTTTTACCCATACTGTGTCTAGTTGGCCTCCGGGCATATCGTGGGGATATCGTGAAAACCTAGGGTATAAATTTATAGGCATAGCTCGTTTGGCTGACTTATTCCAAGACGGGCGACGTGGATTAACCTTACTGATTTGTTCGGGTAGGCTTACTCGTACGGACCTGACGGATTTAATTTTCAACTAAATTCTCTTTTGATTTGAGATACCAGATTAAACGACAATGGATATTCGCAGAGCCGAAAGTCTACCAATGCGAGAGGGAGAAAGATCGGTGATAGGCCAATCAGTTAGCTTGGATCATTTTCAATCGTCATGGTCTGACGAACCAGGCTATGAACAACTGGTAGTTAATCGGATTCATCATTCAGGAGAGATGATTGAGCTGCCCGTAGCGCGTATACGTGGTGCTCAACCTGGACCTTTTCTTACAGTGATGTCAGGGATGCATGCAGGTGAATACTCGGGGATTCTTGCCGCCCAGAAACTTATTTCAACTGTAGATCCGATGGAACTTTCAGGGACTCTTATTGTTATTCCTGTGATTTCGACCCGTGCATTCATGGAACGAAATATGCAGTTGAGTCCTGTAGATCAGAAAGAAGTTCATTTTATCCGACCAGGAAATTCGGGTGGGACATACAGTGACTTACTGATCGACACACTTTTTGAGGTGGTAAAAAACTCAGATTACCTGATCGATTCGCACGCGGGAGAGATGGCACAGGCGTTAATGCCCTGGGTCCCAATTCCCATTAAAGGCTCTAATAGCTTGATTGAGCAGTCACTCTCGCTTGCTCGTGGGTTTGATGTCAAATACATCGAGCCGAGAAGCGATGAAGCTTCGATCCCACCTTTTTGCCTGGCTCTTCTGGAAGAGGGGATTCCTAATATATGGGTTGAGTGCGGAAAAAACGGTGTTCCGACTTCAAAAGATACTGCTACTCATTTAGAAGGCTATATAGCTGCTATGCAAACGCTGGATATGATTGACGGAGAACCGGCCCGCCCACCTCAGGAAGTACTAAAAGGCCGACGCTATCAAATCAATGCGAATATGTCAGGCGTATGGCATCCCGCGGTCAATGAAGGGGAAATCGTTGAATCAGGTCAGTACCTAGGACGCATGACGGATTATTTTGGCAACATACTAGAGGAGTTTCATGCTCCACATCGCTCACTCGTTTTGTACTACTGGTCAAGCCCTGCCATTAATGTAGATCGTCGACCTTTTGGATATGACTGGCATAGTGGTCTTGTTAGTTTGTTGGACCTTGAGTCATAATCTCACAATGTCTGATTTTCCTGTTTATCTTGCACACGATCATACCCAACGGGCGGAAGACTACCTGCGAGATCTTCAAGGTGGAGTTACCGGTAAGATACTCCACCTTACAATTGACTCGTGGATTGAAGCGCCAACTAAGCAAAAATACCTTGAAGCATATGATAGCTACGATGGTTTTAGGCAACGTGGCCTTGATGCGTTAACGAAATTGCATGCCATTGCCGATGACCCTAGAAATAAGGTTCGTGTCATCCGAGAGTTTTCGGATCTTGAGATGGCTCGCAATGCAGGTCAATTGGCTATTATTGCGGGCAACGAAGGAGGCAAGATTCTCGGGTCCCGTACAGGTTTAATCGATGCCTGGTTTCCCATGGGTTTGCGACATGTTCAATTTAACTGGGCAATGCCGAATTTACTGGGTGCCTCCCAGACACAAGAAGACGATCCGGATCAACCTGGTCTTACAGAGTTTGGCCGAGAGGCGATTGAAATAATGAATGCGCGGGGAATGATAGTTGATGTTTCACATTCTGCTCCTCAAACGATTATCGATGCATTAGAAGCTACTTCTAAACCGATATTGAACTCTCATTCTGGTGGTAGATCTATCGCGGACAAGCAACAAAATTTGTGGGATGGACAGATACGTGCAATGGCGGATAATGGAGGTGTTATAGGGATACATTTTTGTTCAAGATTGGTACTTGGCCAAAATGGTGTCCAGGCAGAAATCAGTGACGTTGTGCGTCAGATTCGCTACGTGTACGAAGTTGGTGGAATCGATGTTGTTGGGTTGGGTCCTGATTGGGTTTTAGGTGATCCTGCCCGTGATGTTCCCTACCTGCGTAACACCGATCAGGAAGATTTGACCTGGGCAAAGGGGCTGGAAGATTCAGGTGAATTGCCAAATCTGTGGGACCCACTATCAGCATCAGGTTTTACGTCTGCTGAAATTGAAAAGATAGCTGGTGGAAATATGCTGCGATTGTTTAGGGATGTTTTACCAAGCTGAAAAGTGTTGGTATAAGCAGTGCATTAACAAAAGACGTTGTTAATACAGTTGATTGTTGCTGGGAGCAGTAAATTTGTTTTAAAGGTAATTTCTTAGATCTATTATCTATTCATTTCATATGCCCATGATTTGATCAGGTGATGTGCGATCGCGATGGGGCCGGGGATATTGACGCCGTCTAGTTTGTCTTCCAATGCTAGTTTTACGTCTTCTTTGGTGAACCATCTAACATCTGACATTTCGCCCGGATCAGAGATGATTTCATCTGAGATAGCTTCTGCATGGCATCCGATCATCAAGGAAGAAGGAAAAGGCCAGGGCTGGGATGAATGGTATGTCACTTTTCCAACTTCTAATCCGGATTCTTCCTTAACTTCCCGCCTGACACCTTCTTCTATTGATTCTCCTTGGTCCATAAACCCAGCCAAACAGGAGTAGAAAGTAGAATTTGATCGGGCGAGTGTTTGGCCCATTACACATCGTTCGCCTTTGTACACAAGCATAATGGCTACTGGATCAGTCCGAGGGAAATGTTGTGTTTTACAACTATGGCATTCTCTCATTAGACCGCCGCGTTGACTTTCGGATTCTGTTCCACAAACGGAGCAGAATCTGTTTTGGGTATGCCAGTTTAGGTTTGAACGGGCTTGAGCCAATATTCCAGACTGTTCATTGGTAATTGAAGCAGCTGCTGAGCGACCGTCCTCAAAATTCACCTGCCCTGCAAACTTTAAGATGTCAGATGGATTTTCTAAAAGAGATACGTCTACAGCAAAATAAGGAGTTCGTTGCGTGTCGAAGCCGAGAAATGTTGGACTACTGGTTTTTTCAGGAAATTCCTTTAGAAATTCGTTGTCGATCCAGGCTAACTCAGCCTGTTGCTTCTTGAGTATTAGCGGATTCAGTTTGTGAAAAGGTAGAAATTTGGCGTTATCTTGCCAAACCATATCCTTTAGTAATTGTTCGTCTCGACGTTCAACGTCCCCTCTATCAAGTGGGTTTCCGGCGAATATGTGGGTATACGACAATTGTCGAGTTCCTCATGGCTTGTGACGTGGTGGTTTAAGTTATTTCATATATAACCCGTTTATGCTCGATGGCATACGGTGTTATTGAAGCAGGTATTAGTTGGAATAATTTCGAAAGTTACGTTGTTTCGTGTCGCGGCTGGGTAATTGCAAGAGGTCTTTGCATTAGTCCTTATCTTGAGTAGCCCATGCTCCAGTAGATTTTTTAGTATCGCCTGTAATGTAATTGTTCCACCATCCTGGTTGTGCTTCGGGCGAATCGACATCAATTTTGAATTCGTCTATTGCCTCTGGTATCAGTTCAATCCCGAGTCCCGGCCGTCCATTAGGGAATATAGAGCCATTTCGGATATCAAACATCGGTGTGATGATCTTTTCAAAAGTTTCAAACCATGTGTGTAGGCATTCTTCGCGATATAAATTTGGAATGGCTATTGAAGCTTGAAAAGAGGCTGCTATTGCCACTGGGCCGAGTGCATCATGGGGACTTACCCTTATGTATTGTATTTCTGCCATTGAAGCGATGCGTCGAATCTCACTGATGCCTCCGCACCACGCAATGTCGGGCATTATGTAATCGACCAGCCTGTCGCTGAGGATTTTATCGTAGTCCCAGCGTGTAAAGTGACGCTCGCCTACGCATAGGGGGACACTCGTGTTCTCACGTATTTGGCGAAGAGAGTTGTGGTTTTCCACGTGTGTTGGCTCTTCAAACCACACTAGGTCAACATGCTCTATTGCATTTGCTGCTTTTATGGCTGAAGCAACGTCCATTCTTGCATGGGCGTCCACGAGTATTTCGTAGTTCGGGCCAACGGTTTCTCTTAGAGCTTCCATCCATTCAACGGCATCGGCAATCGCTTTAGGTTCCATGCGTTCGACCATGTTTGCACCGTAGTATGTTTCGCCCATAGTGCGTCGATTTGGAAACGGGTCGGTTTTGATTGCTTCATAACCTGCTTCAACAGTGAGCTTGGCTTCTTGTATTAAAACGTCGATGCCCTGGCCATAACTGAGGTCTCGAACATGGGTGTACAGGGGGACACTTTCGTGGACAGGACCTCCCAGTAGGTCGTAAATAGGTGTCCCCAGAACTTTGCCTTTAATATCCCATAAGGCGATGTCTATCGCGCTAATTAAATGAGAAATATAGCCGCGTCCATTTAAGTCCGAGTTGACATGGAAAATACGCTGCCAAATTTCTTCGATGTTCTTTGGGTCGCTTCCGATTACTAGGGGTTTTATGGCCTCTAGGCCACGTAATAGGTGTCCATTTACAGCGTAATCTGTGCATTCCCCCAGACCAGTGATTCCTTCATCTGTTTCGACTTCTACGAACAGCCATGCGAGGCCAGGAATTGGCATCACAAGGTGGCTTTTTATATCCGTAATTTTCAAATTATTGAGTTCCTTGTGGTATCTGTTATTGGCGATATGGGTGGATTGTAGTCCAAGTCTTTAGGTTCCGATCTCTCTGTCTTGACTTATATCTTGCGATCGTCATTGGTACGATCACTTTTTCAATTAAAGGTTTGCGTGTAGAACAATAATGAAACGGTTCTAAGAAGTATTATTCTTTTTGTTGTGAATCTCTTTTAAATAAAAATACAAATTCGACTGGAACCAGTAATGACCTCACGAGTTTATCCTGATCATGATACGGCCGAAGTTGCGATTGACGATATTCTTGGCATTGACGAGGATCCTGCAAACCGTGAGATCCAAACCCATGCTGATGGTCCTAAGGGGACCGTTCCATTTACGGCTGAGTTTCTTATTGAAGAACCCAGTGGTAATCATTTTGGAATGACTCAGAATGCCGGGATGGGCTGGAATCCTTCAGAGTTGATGCGAAAGCAATTCATTATTCTTTCAACTGTTGGTGGCGTTAAACACGAAGATGGTTCACCCATAGCGCTCGGGTTGCACACAGGTCATTTTGAATTGCGTGACATGGTTACCGACGCTGCTGAAGAACTAAAAAAACTGAAATCTGTTCCATTCGCAGCTTTTTGTTCCGATCCTTGTGATGGCAGGACTCAAGGAACTACTGGCATGCTCGATTCACTTCCTTATCGGAATGATGCAGCTCAGGTTTTCAGGCGCATTGCCCGCTCATTGCCCACCGTGCGAGGAGTTTTGGGGGTTGCTTCCTGTGATAAGGGCTTGCCTGCAATGATGATGGCTTTGGCTGGGCTTCGCAGTCAGCCTACGGTTGTCGTTCCTGGCGGAACGACACTCAAGCCTAATGTCGGAGAGGATACGGGTCAGATTCAATCAATTGGAGCCAGGTTTGCTCAAGGTGAAGTGACTCTTGAGTATGCACAGGATGTTGGGTGTCGATCATGCGCGTCACCCGGAGGAGGGTGTCAATTTCTTGGGACCGCTGGTACTTCACAGGTTGTTGCTGAGGCGCTGGGTCTTGCAATAACCCATTCCGCCCTTTCACCAAGTGGAACTCCTGCCTGGCATGACATTGCACGTCGTTCTGCACGTGCCTTAGTGATGATGGAACATCGCGGAGTAACTTCTAGAGATATTTTGGTAGACGCTGCTTTTGAGAATGCGATGGCGGTTCATGCTGCTTGCGGAGGTTCCACAAACCTGTTGTTGCACATGCCAGCGATTGCCCATGCCGCCGGGCGAAAGCGTATGACTGTCGAAGACTGGAACAGAGTCAATTTAGATGTTCCCAGATTGGTTGATGTTTTACCGAACGGACCAGTTGGGCATCCTACTACCCAGCTGTATGCTGCAGGTGGTGTTCCAGAGGTGATGTTGCACCTGCGCAGTTTGGGTCTTATAAACACGGATGTTCTTACTGCTACAGGTCAGACACTTGATGAGAACCTTGATTGGTGGGAAGACTCTGAGCGACGCCATGATGTCCGAAAATACCTCAAAGACGTTGACGGTGTAAATCCCGAGGACGTCATCATGTCGCCGGATCGTGCAAGTGAAAAGAAACTTACCAGTACCGTGACATTCCCCAGAGGCAACATTGCACCCGAAGGTTCTGTAATTAAAAGTACTGCAATAGATCCTTCAGTTGTCGACAGTGACGGCGTGTATAGAAAAGTTGGTCCTGCTCGAGTATTTCGATCAGAGCGTGCTGCGATGGGTGCGATTAAGTCTAGAGATGACGAACATAAAATTAAGGCAGGTGACATCATGATCGTCACATGCGGCGGCCCTCTTGGAACGGGTATGGAGGAGGTGTATCAGTTGACAGCCGCGCTCAAACATCTTTCATATGGTAAACACGTAGCGCTGATAACCGATGCAAGATTTTCTGGGGTATCAACAGGAGCCTGTATTGGTCATGTGGGCCCAGAAGCACTTGCAGGAGGTCCGATTGGCCGCGTAAGAGACGGGGATCTGATCGAAATTAACATAGATCGAAAAGACCTGTCAGGTTCACTTAACCTCATTGGGAACAGTGGTGAAAATAAAGGTGTTGATTGGGGTACTGACGAGCTAGAAAGACGATCTACCCCAAGTGACTTAGCACCGCATCCGCAGTTGCCTGACGACTCTCGCTTGTGGGCTGCCCTTCAATCTGCGAGCGGAGGGACATGGGGAGGATGTGTTTTTGATGTGGACTCTATAGTCGAGACGATCGAAGCGGGGAAGAAAGCTTTAGGGCGTTAGCTAAACTAGAACCCTGTCATTTAACTTGATGACCTGACCTGACTTCACGACTGTCGAGGCGCAGTCCATATCACGTATCGCTTTAGACGGATCACCTGTGAATACCGCTATGTCGGCGACGTATCCTTTTTTAAGTTTTCCGACTTCTTTGTTTACACCCAGAGCTTCTGCAGTTCCTGCTGTATTAGCATGTATTGCTTTCCAGTTAGACCATCCAAGAGTTTCAACGAAAGCCCAGGCATTTGCGCATGATCGATCGTGGGTGCCGTATGGCATACCCATGTCGAGGCCGGTTGTGAACCTGACACCTGCGTCATGCATTTTATTTAGTGTTTCGATATGTTCGTGCTCTTCAACGACTGTACTGGAAACAGACCAATGTGGATCACTTGGTCCCGGCTCACCTCTTTCCTTAGCTTCTTGCCCCAATAGATGGTGTCCGATGGTTGGGTCTACCCATTGGCCGTTATCGACCATTTGGTCAACAGTTAATGGGTCGTAATCTAATCCTTTTGTGGGATCTGAGTGATACCACCGTGAATGAATGAGGTGATCTACACCTGCTTCGACGACATTTTTGACCCCTTGAGCGGAGAGGGTATGAGTGGCAATAGGAATATTTACCCTGTGTGCCTCTTCAACAGCGGCTTTTAAAGCATCAACGGAATATTGTGGTTGCCTTGGGTTTGCTGTTGGCGTGAACATTCCTCCTGTTGCCATCATTTTGATTACGTTTGCGCCAAGTTTCACCTGTGTTCGAACTGCTTGTCGCACTTGATCTTCTGTATCAGCTTCAGTACCGAAGAACCAACAGTGTCCGGCTGTAATAGTGATGGGGGTGCCGGCCAGCAATAATCTTGGTCCCGGAACATGACCATTGTTAATCATCTCTCGGACCGGGAATGCAACTTCGTTTCGCGATCCTAGATCGCGAATAGTAGTAACGCCTGCAAGCACCGCTTTACGCATGTTGTTAGTGGCTCGAATTGTTAACTGCTGGACGTTTTCAGTTAACGCGAGTGTTTGTGCCTCTGGTGTCGCGCTGCAGTGCATGTGCGAATGCGCATCAATAAGTCCCGGTAGAATCGATTGATTTCCGAGATCGTGAACTTCGTACGATTCGTTGGCGCCAGTAATACTAGACGTTGGTTCGACGGCGGTGATAATACCGTTTTCAACTACTATTGCGTGATCATCTAGCCATGCTGAAACATTTTCATTTGCTACACGCTTGGCTTTGAAAATACTTTTTTTCGTCATAAGTTTTCTTAGTGATTTCGTTGTTGAGGGGTAATGATTTTTTGTTCTGCTTCTGTATACCGTAAATAATTACTAACCGCATGCAGCGGACAATAATTTATGCACTTTTCTTTTTATGTGCAATAAAAATTGTTATTGATTGATGCGTTATAACGATAGCTACGGTATGAATTGGTAATTGTTGTTTGTGGATTGAACTTTTATAGATCAAGCATTCGGCTATTACAACGCTTGCCAATATCTTCGACCGTTCCACCGTATTAAAGTGCCCCATCCGGGGTAACTCAGATGGCTTCCAAGAACAATGGCATTCTCTTTTTCCGCTTGATCAAGGATAGTATTGCGGGCTTCAACCCCCATTTCCGCATTCCAATCAGGAGTGTAACGGTATGCAGTTTCAGTTGCCTGCATTGGTGAGCCGAGTATGTCGCCTACAAGTAATGCGCGTTTGTTGTTGGAGGCGATTAACAGGCTCATGTGACCGGGAGTGTGCCCTGGCGTTGGGAATGCGGTAATCCCTGGAGCCAGTTCTGTCTCGCCGTCCATCAGATCCAGTACACCTTGTTCCTTGAGTGGCATTACGCTTCTATTTGTCGTTTTGCTTACTAAAGGGTCATTCAGCAGTTCCTTGCTGGTGAAATGATTCCAATCGGCTTCATGAACCCGATAGCGTGCGTTAGGAAAGGTGACTGGTCTTTCTGGGAGGTCCTCGCGCAGGTTCCATCCGACATGATCGCCGTGTAAGTGGGTGAGAAAAACGGTGTTGATTGTGTCCAGCCCTATATCATTTCTTTCGAAGTCTTTAATTAATTCTCCGGGAGCTGGATATCCGATCATGTCGCCATGCGGTCCATAGCCTGAATCTGCTACTACTCGCTGGTCGTTTGAAGTTAAAACAAAAGATCCTAGGTTGTTTCGAAAATACTGACCTTCAAAGTACTCAGGGAATCGGTCGTGAAATGGTGACCATGCCTCTAGTGGAGTTTCGGGGAATAAGATTCTGGGATCGAACGTGATACTGCCGTCGGTGAGTCCTGTTATGTGGACATCGCCTATTTGGAGTGTGTTGCGAGAAGATGCTGGCATTTTGAGTTGAGCTTTAACATTTTTTATTAGGTTAAGTAAGTTCTACACTTTTTTACCATTGAGCTCAACAAGAGGTTTCTGGTAGCTGGTGAGGAATTAATATAAAAGCCCTCGGTGATAAACCGAGGGCTTTCATTGTGTTTGCTTGGCGATCCCGAGCAGATTCGAACTGCCGATCTCCTCCTTGACAGGGAGGCGTGTTAGGCCGCTACACCACGGGACCTTGTCGCAGAATTAACCGCTGACATTGAGAGTACGGCTCGGACCCAAGGTCAGTCAACAGTCTGCAAGGGTCTGGTAACCATAATCCGGAGATCAAGTGATTATCCGTAATTACACCCAATACCTTTGTAGCCGATCTCCACTTCACCTTCGGCCGTAACCATTACCGGTGTGATTTTATCGCCGCCTGAAAGTCGTTCTACTTCTGTCCATTGTTCGGGTTGTTTTGAGACGTCTATCTCGCGGTAGGCGATATTGTCTTTTGTCAGATCTTCTTTAAGTAAGTCGCAATAGCCACATGTGGGATGCGTGTAAACGGTGGCGAGGCCATCGGCTGCTGGAGGTTCAGTTTTAGGCATTTATATTCCTGATTTGATGTTTTTGAAATTGTTTCTAATTTAGATTCTGTACATCGTGATCGTGATTGCATAGGTGTATGAAAAATCTCTGGATAGTCTACATCTCGATCGATTTGTCTCCTGAGATGTAGCCTTGGGGATCTTCTTCAAACGCAACGCGGCATCCAGGACCACAGAAGTAATAGGCGTTACATTGAAAAGTAGCCGTTCCACCTGGCGGGCTATCAGTGTTGACCTTCATGTTGCATACAGGGTCAATCGCGATTTCGGATTTTATTCTTAGAAATGGAATTTTCACGGTAGTTTTAGAATTATATGTTCGTTTATCTGTCAGATTTAAGTCTTGGGATCAAATTTTAATTGAAGTAGCGGTGGTTGCTGGTTATGACCGTCCGGGAATTTGAAGGCCTAATCGTAATGAGTTGCCGACAACGGTTAATGAGCTTAAAGCCATTATGCCGGCGGCAACGATAGGATTTAGGAATCCAAAGTGCCCGATGATGGGATGCAAAAATCCAGGTGCGGTTCCATCACTGAATAATGGATAGAGGATTCCAGCAGCGATAGGAATAAACAGGATGTTGTAGAAGAAGGCCCAGAATAGGTTCTGCTTGATGTTTCTCATAGTGCTACGGCTTAGATGTATTAAATCATCGACGAATGTTAAATCTCCTGAAGTAATCGTTACATCAGCAGCTTCAATTGCTATATCCGTTCCCGTGCCGATCGCTACACCTACATTTGCTGTTGCTAATGCTGCTGCATCATTAATCCCATCGCCAATCATTGCGACGGTCTTTCCACTTTCTTGCAATGTAGTTATAGCCCGCGTTTTCCCTTCGGGGAGAACACCAGCGATTACTTCCTTGATACCGACGGATTTGGAGACCTTTTCGGCTGAATGTTTATTATCTCCACTGAGCATCACTGTACTTATGCCGCGTGCGTGGAGCTTTTCTATGACCTCTGCGGCTTCTGGCTTTATTGCATCAGATATGCCGAAGAATCCGATTACCTCTTCATCTTTTGAAACCCACAAAACGGTATTGCTTGATTCGGCTATGGCAATATTTGCTTCGCGCAGCTTGTCATCGACCATTGTTTTTTTAAGTATGAATGCCGCGTTGCCAATAGTTATGATCGATCCTTCAACGGTTGCTGATATACCTTGACCTGGTTTAACTTTCACATTGGTCGAATCTGGTATTTGAAGGTTTTTTGTTCTGGCCTCAGCAAGTATGGCAGATGCCATCGGGTGTTCCGAGTTTACTTCAACAGCCGCAGCAAAACAGAGCAGGTCATTTTCTTCAACTCCAAATGTATTGATGCTAGAAACCGATGGCTTACCTTCGGTGATCGTGCCTGTTTTATCGAAGATAACGGTATCAATCTTGTGTGTCCGTTGTAACGCGTCAGCATTTCGAATCAGGAGACCTTTCGATGCCCCACGTCCCATACCAACAACGATGGCTGTTGGGGTAGCGAGTCCAAGTGCGCAGGGGCATGCGATGATCAGAACTGCAACTGCCATCAATAGGGCATTGGCCATAGCAGGGTTTGGAGCCATGAATGACCAAGTCGCAAAAACGATTGCAGCGATCACCATGACAACTGGTACGAAACGAGCTGTTATCTGATCAACAAGATGTTCAATAGGAGCCCTTGAAGATTGGGCCTTTTGAACCATTCTTACAATTCCTGCCAGTACGGTATCGTTACCGACCTCAGACGCTCTGAAACTAACTGATCCGATCCCGTTTATTGTTCCTGTATAGAGCTTGTCGCCAGCCTGTTTTTCGATCGGGAATGGTTCGCCTGTCAACATTGATTCGTCTGTTGCAGTCGTCCCTTCAATAACAATGCCGTCCACTGGTACTCTTTCTCCGGGGCGAAGCGTAATACAATCTCCTTGGACTACGTCAGAGATATCAGTTTCGACATTAATTCCGTTCTTTGATACCAGAGCGGATGCAGGTTGTAAGTTCATTAACTGCTTGATACTGTCCGAGGTTTTCAAACGAGCGCGTGACTCGAGCCATCGTCCCATAAGAACCAGACCGATGATTGCAGCAGCAACATCGAAATGTGTACCGGTTGAGTGATTCCCGCCTATGGCGACACTGGTGAACACTAATGATTCTTCGAACAGTGGCCGGAGGATTGTTACGGCGACGCTGTAAAAATAGGCTGCAGACGTTCCTATCACTATAAGCGTGTTCATGTTTGAAGTGCCAAGTCGCGCTGCTGACCAAGCAGAGCGGTAGAACTGTGAACCAGCCCAGAACTGGACAGGAGATGCCAGAATCAATGCGAAAATATTAGTGGTAGTTGGCGTTAAGTTTGAAAGCCAATTGCTTGATGAGTAGTTCATGACAATCATTAACATTGCGGCTATGCTGATGCTAATCATCATTTTATTTCGGGTTTGTGTAATTTCCGCTGAGCGGATTTCTTCATCCTCATCAATAAATATTGAGGTATTTTCGTCGGCAAACTTTCGAACAGAATAGCCGGCGCTAGCTAACGCTTCTCGAAGATTAGCCTTTGTAGAACTGCCTAGTGTGTACTCAACGGTTGCAGTTTCCATTCCGAGGCTAACTTGGGAATCAATAACTTCTGGCAACTTGTTAAGTGCGTTTGTCACATGGTGGACACAGGCAGCGCACGTCATTCCGCTGACACTGAATGTGAGGGTTGAAATCTGTTTTTCGACTTTTCTAGGCGAAGATGATTTGGTATTTCCGTCCAACAAATTTCTATAGTCCCGCCAGTTAAATCACTATGTGTTTGTAGTGTTTGTAATCGCCATTCCTAATCTTGTCTAGTCTGCAAGTTTGAAAATCGTTTCGATAAACGTACTCCATACCTTTGAAACATTCAAATGTTGCTCAAAGTTAAGGCTATTGATCAGTTGATGTAATCTGAAAGTGTTAGTGTGAGCATATTGACATCAAGGTAGGGGTACGCCTAAAATTCGAGGTCGTCCAAGAAATGTCCATCTTCTTTCGTTTCGATCTGTTTCATAATTTTTAATCACTAAACTACCCAAAGCACGCATGGATTTATATCCGTGGGTACTTTGGGCTTCGCGCGTTGCGTTGTTCAGAACGCACGCGCGAATCCAAATCCTTAATTATTTTCAGGAGAGTTTGTATGGTTATCGCTGATCGTAGATTAGCCCCGACTCAGCAGCCCGATTATAAAGCGTTCAACAGCATTTCAAATAATGTTGATGTTCCAAGTCTTGTGCAAGTGCAAGTTAACTCATTCCAATGGCTTAAGACCGAAGGATTGAAAGACCTTCTTCAGGAAATATCTCCAATCGAGGATTTTTCGGGTGGTCGATTTGATCTTAAATTTTTGAGTCATGAAATTCGTAAGCCAAAAAATACTGAACGAGAATGTAGATCACGTGAGATCACTTATTCCGCTCCACTTTACGTGACAGTTCAGTTGGTCATCAAAGAAACGGGAGAGGTGAAAGAGCAGACTCTTTTCTTTGGTGATCTTCCAATGATGACTCAAAACGGGACATTCGTTATCAACGGTGCAGAGAGAGTGGTTGTTTCTCAGTTGGTTCGTTCACCTGGCGCTTATTTCACTACAAAAACAGACCCGACCACAGGGCGTGAACTCTGCAGTGCTAAGTTGATACCTTATCGCGGTGCTTGGGTGGAACTGGAGACTAGTAATAAGGATCTTCTTTCAGTAAAGGTTGACCGTAAGCGTAAGGCTCCTATTTCCACGTTGCTACGTGCTCTGGGATGGGCGACGGATGATGAGATTCGTCAACTAGTATCTGATGTGGACGACGATCCAGTTCATAGCTATATCGAAGCCACGCTGGCGAAAGATACGGCGGCTTCGACGGTTGATGAGGCCCTTCTTGAATTCTATCGTCGGCTGAGACCAGGCGAGCCCCCTAGCGTTGAAAATGCAAGTGAACTGATTGACAGTTTGTTTTTCAATGAACGTAAATACGATTTAGGGCGCGTAGGTCGTTACAAGCTAAATCGAAGATTGGGTCTTGATGAAAAGACTCGCACTCTTACAAAAAATGACATAGTCGAATTGATTCGACGAATGATTACCATTAACAATGGACGGGCATCGAATGATGATATTGACCATTTGGGTAATCGTCGGGTAAGAGCTGTTGGAGAATTGATTCAGAATCAATTGCGTCTTGGACTTTTGAGAATGGAACGCGTTGTCAAAGAGCGGATGACGACACAGATGGATCCGACAACAACAACCCCTGCAGCCCTAATAAACATTAGGCCAGTGGTTGCTGCCGTTCGTGAATTTTTTGGAGGATCTCAGCTATCCCAATTCATGGATCAAACCAATCCCTTGGCCGAATTGACCCATAAACGGAGACTCTCTGCGCTTGGACCTGGTGGCCTTTCTCGAGAGCGTGCAGGTTTTGACGTGCGTGATGTTCACGCGTCTCACTATGGTCGCATCTGTCCGATTGAAACCCCTGAAGGACCTAATATTGGACTTCTTGGTTCACTTTCGACTTATGCCCGGCTAAACCCGTATGGTTTCATAGAGACTCCTTACAGAAAAATTCTTCACTACATGTCTAGCGATAATGCCGACATACAAGGCCGTACACCTCTTGAACACATCATGGATGAAGATGGGAAGATTGTTGCTGAGAGTCATAAGCCGATCACGATTCCAATTGCAGCTTTAGTAAATGAAATTAGTCCAAGCCGCGATGTGAAAGTTATGCCGTATGTGACAGGGAATGAAGCTGATACCGATTATCTTTCTGCCGACGATGAAGAAGAGAACACTATTGGTCAGGCGACCACTCCTATGGACGGTAAAGGTCAAATTACCACAAAACTCGTTGAGGTCCGTCAGGGTGGTAGTGAAGCTTACACATATGTTCATCCGGATGATGTTCAGTATCTAGACATCTCTCCAATGCAGATTGTTAGTATTTCAACAGCTCTCATCCCGTTCTTGGAACACGATGATGCTAACCGAGCTTTAATGGGTTCCAATATGCAGCGCCAAGCAGTTCCACTGGTTCAACCACAGGCTCCGTTGGTTGGAACCGGTATGGAATGGCGCGTAGCGAGTGACTCTGGCCAAGTTGTGATGTCTGCAATTGAAGGAATTGTTTCGGAATCCACAAGTGATTGCGTGAAAATTTTGGGTACAGATGGGAAGGAAGTTGAATACCCGTTAACTAAATTTGTGCGTTCAAACCAAGGAACTTCTATTAACCAGCATCCAATTGTTCATAAGGGAGATAGGGTTGTTCCGGGTTCTCCGTTGGCTGATAGTTCATCGACTGAAAACGGAGAACTTGCGCTTGGTCAGAACTTGTTGGTCGGCTTTATGACATATGAGGGATTCAATTATGAAGACGCCATCATATTGAACGAAGATCTTGTTAAGGATGATAGATATACCTCTATACATATAGACAAGCACGAGGTGGAAGCTCGCGAAACCAAGTTGGGCCCAGAGGAGATTACGCGTGATATTCCGAATGTTGGTGAAGAGAGTCTTCGGGATCTAGATGAGGATGGTATTGTGCGGATCGGTGCATGGGTAACGCCAGGGGATATTTTGGTTGGCAAAATCACACCCAAAGGTGAAACTGAACTGACTGCTGAAGAAAAACTTCTGCGAGCTATATTCGGTGAAAAAGCTCGGGACGTTAAGGATACTAGCCTGCGAGTGCCGCATGGACAGCACGGTAAAGTTACCGATGTGCGAATCCTCACAAAGGAAAACGGTGATGATCTACAGCCAGGCGTTACAAAGACCGTTAGGGTATGGGTTGCACACACTAGGAAGATCAACCAAGGGGATAAGATGGCTGGTCGACACGGAAATAAGGGTGTCGTATCCAAAATTTTGCCAAGAGAAGACATGCCGTTCCTGCCGGATGGAACTCCCCTAGATATTATGCTTAACCCTATTGGGGTGCCTTCTAGGATGAATCTAGGACAATTACTAGAAACTCATCTAGGCTGGGCAGCGAATACCCTAGGATTTCATGCTCGCACTCCTGTATTTGATGGAGCGCAGGACAGTGTTATAGAAGATCAGCTTGCCAGAGCTTGGTTTGTAAGTGAGTCTCACGCAAAAAATCATCGTGATCTTGATTCCGATGAAATCAATTGGGATAAGGTTGATGAGTATTTGAGTGAACGTGGGTTTAGTAGAGATCGGTTGTGGAGCGATGCGCCGTCAAATCGTGGAACTGCTCGAGAGGCTTGTTTGCGCATTTGGTTGGAAGACGTTACAGGCGAGAAAACAGATAATTTGAAGCCTTCAGAGCTTATGCAAGAATCATTGAAAATTTCGCGAGAAAGGAATTTATCCGCTCCAATTTTTGGTAAGCAAATAATTCATGATGGACGGACAGGTCTTCAATATGATTCGCCAGTTACAGTTGGCAATGTCTACATGTTGAAGCTGATCCACTTAGTGCAGGATAAGATTCACGCCCGATCGACTGGTCCTTATTCGCTAATCACGCAACAGCCTCTTGGCGGAAAAGCTCAGTTCGGCGGTCAGCGATTTGGTGAGATGGAGGTTTGGGCTCTAGAAGCTTATTCTGCTGCTTACACCCTTCAAGAAATGCTCACTATTAAATCAGACGACGTAGTTGGGCGTGTTAAGACTTATGAAGCTATTGTCAAGGGTGAAGAGGTGATTCAGCCGGGTGTTCCGGAGTCTTTCCATGTTCTCTTGAAAGAATTACAAGGATTAGGGCTTTCAGTTGAACTGTTAAATGAGGACATTGAAAGATTTACTCAATCCGAGACCGCTTCACAAGAGATGTCTGCGACACTTGGAGCTCCTCTTAACTGGAGTGATTTGAGTGATGAACCTCTGGATGCGTTAGATATTGAAGAACTGTCCCTTGATGAATTGAATGCTGGTTCAATGGATACTACTGATGACGATGACGACGACTTAGATGCGGATGATTCTTTATCAGATGAAGATGAAGTTGACGAAAACAAATTGATCTCAGCTTCAGAGGAATCTGACGAATCTGAAGACGCAATCATTGGCGTTGATGATGAAGAGAACTAAATTAACTACAGTCAACACGAAATGTGTGTGGGCTAATTACGAATGCTGGCAACTAGTCAGTTCAACTATGGGTGAAATCCCTGAAAGGCGAGGAAACGGCCAGATATGACACAATCAGGCGCCGATTTCAACGCGATTAGGATCTCTCTGGCATCTCCAGAGCAGATTAGAGCTTGGTCGTATGGTGAAGTAACTAAACCCGAGACCATTAATTATCGTACATTACGACCTGAAAAAGATGGTTTGTTTTGTGAACGTATATTTGGTCCGACCAAAGATTGGGAATGTTATTGCGGCAAGTACAAGAAGATTCGGTACAAAGGCGTAATTTGTGATCGATGCGGTGTCGAAGTAGCGCGATCTAAAGTCCGAAGAGAACGGATGGGTCACGTGAAGTTAGCTGCTCCTGTAGCCCATATTTGGTTTTCTAAAGGAACTCCTTCTCGTTTGGGGCTAATACTTGATCTTTCACCTCGGAATCTTGAGAGGATTCTATATTTCTCACAGTATGTTGTGACGTCTGTAGACGATATGGCGCGCCAGAATGCCATTGAGCAATTGGAAGCTTATAGAGACGCTGAGATCACACGCTTTGAGGAGGATTTGAAGGACGCTGTATCAGAAAATAACGTTGAGCCGGTGTTGGCATCAACTATGCAATCTATGTTCGATGCAAAGGCGGAAGCTGATCGCATAGCCAATGAGCTTGCAGAACTTGATAAACCCAAGAAAAAGCTCACAAAAGCTCAGGTTGTCAGGGCAGAAAAAGAAGCTCTTGAGCTTGCAGAGTCTCAATCAAAAGAAATCGAAAGTTATAAAGGTCCGGAAGCAGTTACAAAGCTCACCGAGCTGACCGAAGAGCAAATAGCTGCAGTTAAAGTTGATGTTCAAAATAAGATCGATGACCTTGAGGCGATTCGAGTTATGGATTTGCTGACCGAAGCTCGGTTCCGTGAATTGCGTGATAAATTCGGTCATGTATTTAAGGCATCTATGGGTGCAGAATCAGTACTTGAAATCCTCGAGAATACCGATTTAGACGCGGTACGCATTGAACTCTTAGACGAAGTTCGCAATACATCTGGCCAGCGCCGCAAGAAGGCAATAAAACGACTTCGTGTTGTTGAAGCGTTCAGAAAGAGTGGGAATAAATCTGAGTGGATGATTCTTACAGTTTTACCTGTACTACCACCTGAATTGCACCCAATGGTTCAACTCGATGGTGGACGGTTTGCTACGAGTGATCTGAATGATCTTTACCGGAGAGTTATTAACCGCAATAACCGATTGAAGCATTTAATCGACCTTCAAGCTCCGGACATCATCATTCGAAATGAAAAACGAATGCTTCAAGAGGCTGTTGATGCTCTTATTGATAATGGTCGCCGAGGTCGAGCTATCCAGGGTAGTCATAATCATAAACTGAAGTCCTTGACCGATTTACTTCGTGGCAAGCAAGGTCGCTTCCGGCAAAATCTTTTGGGTAAACGAGTGGATTACAGTGGAAGATCAGTAATAATTTCTGGGCCTCAACTCAATATGTATGAGTGTGGTTTGCCAAAAAAGATGGCTTTAGAACTGTTTAAACCGTTTGTCATGAATGCACTAGTTGTGAAGGGATATGCTCACAACATCAAAAGTGCAAAAAGAATGACAGAGAGAGCTCGTCCAGAAATTTGGGATCTGCTTGAAGAGGTTATACAAGATCATCCTGTAATGCTTAATCGCGCCCCTACTCTTCATCGATTGGGAATTCAAGCATTTCAACCAGTTTTAGTTGATGGTTCGGCTATTCAGATTCACCCTTTAGTTTGTACAGCGTTCAATGCTGATTTTGATGGTGATCAGATGGCAGTACATGTTCCACTTTCAAGAGAAGCTGTAATTGAAGCACAGCGATTAATGCTTTCAACCAATAATATGCTTGCTCCTAGTTCAGGATTTCCGATTGTGTCACCTACGTTGGACATGGTTCTTGGTGTCTATTACCTCACAGGTATTGATGGCGATGAATTGACGCCTGTTGAAAGAGATCAGGAAGGCAACGCTGTATTTGACACAATTTACGCGGATTTTGATGATGTGCGTTTGGCGTTTGACACTGAAAGGATCAAGCTGCGTCAACTAATTAAAGTTCGTGATGACCATGGTGAGCTCATTGAAACCACTGTGGGTCGCGTTATATTCAATTGGGCTCTTCCAAAAACGATGGAGTTTAGAAATCATTTGTTTGACCGTGGTGCCATTGAAGCTTTGGTTGGGGAGGTAGTAACTGGATATGGTAATCAAGTTACTTCTGAGATGCTCGACCAGTTAAAAAATCTCGGGTTTAAGTACGCTACCCAGTCGGGCACTACGATTGCAATAAAAGACATCGTTACACCTCCACAGAAGCAATCATTATTGTCTGCTGCTGACACTAAAATCTCTAAGTTGGATGAGCAGTATCAAGAGGGTCTTATCACTGACCATGAGCGTTACGAAGCATCGGTAGGAATTTGGACCGATGTGTCAAATAAAATGACCGATGCTGTCGAAGACACCTTAGATAAATACGGTGGGATTTTTACGATGGCTGCTTCTGGTGCAAAAGGTAATATAGCGCAGATTAAGCAGATGGCTGGTATGCGTGGGTTGATGTCAGATCCTAAGGGCAGGATTATTGAAATGCCGATACGTTCCAGTTTTGCTGAGGGTTTGTCGGTACTTGAGTACTTTATTTCTACTCATGGAGCTCGAAAGGGTCTTGCTGACACAGCGTTACGAACGGCTGACTCGGGGTATTTGACTCGTCGTTTGGCTGATGTTGCTCAGGATGTGATAATCACCACAGAGAATGACCCTGGCGCCCAAGGGATATTGATTACCGACGACCAACAGGGCGGCCAGCAGGCACCACTTGCCGAGCGGATTGTAACTCGCTACCTTGCGGAACCTATCGTCCATCCTGAAACGGGTGAATTAATAGCGGATCGTGACGATTTAGTTACTAGAGATGTGGCTGAACGCGTCGAGGCTGCAAACGTTAAAGAAGCGTGGGTATTTTCACCGCTTTCGAGCACTATTCAGCGTGGCATATCCCAAAAATGTTATGGCGGTTCACTGGCTACGGGAGATCCTGCTTTATTGGGTGAAGCAGTTGGGATTATTGCAGCCCAATCGATTGGTGAACCCGGCACGCAGTTGACGATGAGAACCTTCCACACCGGCGGTGTTGCCGGCAAGGACATTACCTCGGGGTTACCTCGTGTTGTTGAATTATTTGAAGCTCGGCAGCCCAAAGGAATGGCAGTTTTATCTGAAATAGGTGGTCAAATAGAAATTGGTCAATTGCCTGAGGGTCGTGTAGTTAGGGTTATTTCTACCGAAGTTTATTCTGAGGAAATGAACATTCCTGAAACTCATAGACAGAGTGTTAAAACAGGTGATTGGGTTGATGCTGGAGAAGTCGTTCTTATTGCAAAGAAAACAGCTACGTCTGCAGCCGTTAAGGCGGGGAAATTAGACGAATTCCAAGAAGAAATATTTGCGCCGGTTGCGGGTACTGTCCAAGTGACGAAGACGGCTGTTCGAATTGCATGGAATGAAACGGATGAGCGTGAGTATGTGATTCCAGCAGCGTCAGAAATTTTGGTTTCAGACGGCGATAAGATTGACCCAGGGACAGCATTGACGGATGGTCCGAAGAATCCACAAGATATTCTTCGAATCGAAGGACAGGCAGCCGTACAGCGTTATTTAGTTGATGAGGTTCAGGCGGTATATCGATCACAAGGGGTGCAGTTGCATGACAAGCACATCGAGGTTATTGTCCGACAGATGATGCGGAAGGTTCGGGTTGATAATCCAGGTGACAGTGATTTGCTACCAGGAGAATTGGTAGACAGGCATGATTACGAGCTGGCAAATAGCAATATGTTGGCTGAAGGTGGAGAACCAGCCACAGCCAGCCCGGTTCTTCTTGGTGTAACTAGGGCATCACTTAACACTCAGAGTTTCTTGGCTGCAGCATCTTTCCAGGAAACTGCACGAGTACTTACAGAGGCTGCTGTCAATGGATCTGTAGATCGTTTGAGTGGGTTGAAAGAGAATGTCATTATTGGTCGATTGATACCTGCTCGACTTGATCAGACATCCTCGGGTCGTGAGCGCCTTGGAGTTGAGGAAGGTGAGCGAGAAGATGGTCGTCTCACTGGTTTCACTAAGGCGCCTGCGACCTTTGAGGAAGCATTAGCAGCTATAGGTGGCGGAGATCTGGTCAGTGCTGGACCTGAATCGGCATCGGTACCAGCCGAAGGGGCTTCTGGATCTACATCGGAGGATGTCGCTGATGACGGCGGTCTTCTTGCCGCTGTATCAGCACTTGCGGATGTAGCTACGGGAGGTATGGAATCATCTGATAGTGGCGATGACGCAGCAGCGCGAGCAGCAGAAGCCTTACGGGCATCTACGTCTACGGTAGAAGAGAACACAGATCCTTCTCCACAGTTTGTAGATGAGGTAAATGAAGATGAGTCAGATAAATCTGATTAGTAGTACTTCTAGTTGGTAGTTTGTTATGCAAACTGTGCCCTCATCTGATGAGATGAGGGCACAGTATTTAATGTATGTAAATTAGACCAAACTAGATCAAGTTTAAATTATTCAGTAGTGTTTGTTGATTTTCCTATAAAATTTATTATTCGTTTTACGGGCGGTTAGCTCAGCTGGCTAGAGCGCGTCGTTGACATCGACGAGGTCACAGGTTCAAGTCCTGTACCGCCCACCAAATCGCTATATCGTTTACTGGTTCGAAAACATTCGTAGTTAATTTTTATCGCGAAAAGCGGAGCCACTTTCAATGGCAGTTAAATTTAAAGACCTTTCTCCTGAGGACCAAAATGATTATCGCGATAGAATGCGCCATTCCGCTGCGCATGTTCTTGCGGAAGCGGTAACTGACTTATTTCCCGAGGCTCAACTGACTATTGGCCCGCCGATAGCTGATGGCTTTTTCTATGATTTTGCTATTTCAGAACCATTTACCCCTGAAGATTTAAAACGTATCGAGCTGAAAATGCGTGAGTCAATCAAGGCGAATACGGAGTTTGTCGAACGTGAAACCAGTCGAGATGAAGCCTTAGAACTAGTTAAAGATAATCCTTATAAAGTTGAGATTTTAGAAGGGATTCCCGTAGATGAGCGTGTGACCTTTTGTAGTCATTCGGATAATGCATTTGAAGATCTTTGCCGTGGTGGTCACATGGAGCGTACAGGGGATATCAAAGCATATAAATTACTTTCTTCTGCCGGAGCTTATTGGCGAGGCGATGAAAATAACACCATGTTGCAGCGCATATATGGAACCGCTTGGGAGTCACGCGATGCTCAAAAGAATTATCTAAAACGACGTGATGAGGCAGAAAAACGTGATCACCGCAAGTTGGGGCGTTCATTAGATTTATTTTTCTTTGACCCTATCGCACCCGCTAGTCCATTTTTCCTTCCAAAGGGTACTCACGTAATCAATAGTCTTGTCGATTATGTTAAGGAGTTGTACGCACGGTATGGCTATCAGGAAGTTATTACGCCTCAAATATTTAATACTGGATTATGGAAACGATCAGGCCATCTCGAAGCGTATGCGGAAAATATGTACTTTTTAGATGTGGATGATAGGGAGTTTGGTGTAAAGCCAATGAACTGTCCCGCTGCCGCGATGTTGTACTTGGCAAATTCACGCAGTTACCGAGAACTGCCTATTAGAATGGCAGACTTTGGCAGATTGCACCGAAATGAACGATCTGGAGTGACACATGGTTTGAATCGTGTCCGTTCTTTTGTCCAAGATGATGCGCATATTTTTTGCGCGTTCCATCAAATCGGTGCAGAGATTACGTCTTTTTTGCAAATGCTGAATGAGTCTTACAAGGTTTTTGGATTTGAAAACACCCGGTTTGAGTTATCGTTACGTCCCGAAAAGCGTGTTGGATCTGAAGAAATGTGGGATCAGGCAGAGTCGATTCTTACTGAAGTACTCGACGCTGCCGGTCATAAATACACTGCACAATCTGGTGAGGGCGCCTTTTATGGGCCTAAGATCGACGCATTTGTGCCAGATGCTATTGGGCGCGAATGGCAGTTAGGAACGGTTCAATTAGATTTTTCACTTCCTGAACGTTTTGACATGGAATACACCGCAGAGAATGGCAACCGTGAACGTCCAGTTGTAATTCACCGGGCGATGCTGGGTTCACTTGAACGTTTTCTCGGTGTTTTGATTGAACACCTATCTGGAGCGTTTCCGATGTGGCTGTCACCAGTACAGGCAGTAATTGTTCCTATCGCTGATAGACATAACGAGTTCTGTTTTGAGGCTGGTAAGCGTATTAGCGAATCAGGATTCAGAGTTGAGGTGAATGATTCAAACGATAGGATGAACGCAAAAATTAGGCAGGCACAACTTCAAAAGATCCCCTATATGCTTGTGGTGGGTGATCGTGAAGTTGAGGATCAATCTTTGTCAGTACGTACCCGAAGCGGTGATAATCTTGAATCGATGTCGATTGATCAGGTAATTAACAGGTTTGAAGCCCAAGTAGCAGATCGATCCTGAATCTATTTTGTGATTTTAACTTGGTGGCTACTATTACAGTTGTTGTTTGGCTGCAATATAATCGTGCGTAGCATTTAATTGTTTAGGGGTGGTAATTGTGTGTCTGTTTGTGTCTGTTTGTAAAATAAATTCTGATTAAGTACGTCTTATTTGGCGTGACGATGGGCTAAAAACATCAAATGAAATCCGATGAAATTACTCTACACCGAGGGCTTCAGGGTGTTTACTTTGATCGAAGTGAGACGACGTTTATTGATGGTAAGCAAGGTGTGCTCGAATACCGTGGCTACAATATCCATGATCTTGCCGAATATTCAACTTTTGAAGAGACAGCCTACCTTCTTATACATGGGATTCTTCCCACTCAGGCGCAATTGGACGAGTTTGATTCGGAGCTCAAAGCTGCACGAGAATTACCTGAAAAGATTTTTGATGTCATCGATCTCGTCAAAGATTCTCATCCGATGGATGTTCTCAGGACCGCTGTTTCAGCGTTAGCTTCGTTTGATCCAGAACGGGGAGACAATTCCCCTGAAGCTACGATTCATAAGGGAAATCGCCTGACATCTCAAGTGCCTGGGATTGTGATGGCTCATCATGCTATTCGTAGGGGGAAGGATCCTGTTAAGCCCAGTTCAACGTTGGGCCATGCTGCTAACTTTCTTTACATGCTTGAGGGTAACGAACCTAGTGTTGATGCGGCTAATCTCATGGACAAAGATTTTGTTCTTCATGCGGATCACGGTTCAAATGCGTCGGCATTTACAGCGCGTACGGTAGCCGGGACTGCAGCAGACGTTCATGGTGCTGTTACAGCCGGTATCGCTGCTTTATCAGGGCCATCACATGGTGGAGCTGCTGAAAACGTTATGCAGATGGCTAAAGAAATTGGAAAACCCGAAAATGCAGCGGATTATGTCCGCGATCTACTTTCGAACCGACAGCGTGTTATGGGCTTTGGTCATCGCGTTTACAAAGCAGAGGACCCACGTGCAAGGCACCTTCGTGAGGGAGTTAAGAATCTCAGTGAAGAAATGGGGCAACCTGAGTGGTATCAAATACTTGAAGGCGTTGTTGATGCCATGAAACCTTATGCTAGGCGTGGGATTCATGTAAATGTCGATTTTTTTGCAGGGGTTATTTATTATTTGAATGGATTCCCGCAAGACTTATTTGTTCCTATATTTGCTGTGGGACGCATTCCCGGATGGACAATTCAAGTGGTCGAGCAGTTGCAGCATAATATTTTGATAAGGCCATTGCTGCAGTACACGGGAGAGCATGATTTGGACTACGTTCCCATTTCTGAACGTGGTTGAAAAAGCAAGTACATCAGCGAGTAATAGGATTTCAATTGCAATTCACTTTGTATGGTTGAGTTGGTTACGAATTTGTCGTAGCCATTTTCAACGAGTTACAGCATGACGATACCTAACTCCCACAGCGCATTAGAAAGAAGCCTGATCGATCATATTTCTAAGTACGGACCTGTTACTTTTGAGTCGTTTATGAATTTTGTTCTTTACGACAACGATCAAGGCTATTATCCAACTCGCCGCAGAACTTTTGGTTCAAAACCTGTCGGAACAGACGGAGACTACTTTACGAGTCCTACTACCCATCCAGTATTTGGTGCCTTGCTCGCATTGCAACTTAGGGAAATGTGGTTTTTGCTCGACTCACCATCCGAATTTACAGTTATCGAAATGGGTGCGGGTGATGGTACTCTTCGTTCGGATATTCTGGAATACGTGCAGCAAGAACTTCCAGATTTCGCTCAAACTATTCGCTACGTCGCCACAGATTTGGTTCCACCGTCAAATGTAAACGGTGTTCTTGATAATTCTTATCTTCCAAGTGATGTGGTTGGGTGTATCGTTTCTAACGAGCTGCTTGATGCCTACCCATTTAATCGTTTCATTGTGCAAGATGGGGTAGTCAAAGAAATTTTTGTTGACTACCAGGATGGGAAGCTTGTCGATTCTGTAGGTGAAGTAAGTGAACCTGAAATTGCGGCGCGCGTCGATCCATTTTTGGATTCTCTTACAGAAGGTTATAAGGGTGAGGTAAATCTGAGACTTGGTTACTGGTCGGACTCAGTTG
>CEOQ01043351.1_pt1 | contig 36221 bp, 35 predicted proteins | sample 361351 | NCBI WGS metagenome assembly CEOQ01 (sample SAMEA2619907, study PRJEB7988) | marine metagenome | biome: marine biome (ENVO:00000447); feature: deep chlorophyll maximum layer (ENVO:xxxxxxxx); material: "saline water (ENVO:00002010), including plankton (ENVO:xxxxxxxx)" | depth 60 m | reverse complement strand
TGAAAATAAGATATATATTTTTGAAACGGATAAAGTTATACCGTATCCTGGATTTAACCCTGCTGGAGAGAGTATCTCTGAGTGGGGTGTAAAAGGTGATTCACCTGGTCAATTAAACGGTCCTGCTGGATTAGACTTTGACATGGACAATCGTTTGTACATAGTGGATAGCTTGAACAGTAGAATTCAAATTTTTAATAAAGAAGGGGAATTTATAGAATGTTGGGGGCAATATGGTGATAGAGAAGGTCAATTTAATAATCCGTGGGGTATAACTATTGATGCTGACGGATATGTATATGTAGCTGATTGGGGAAACAATAGAGTTCAAAAATTTACTGCTGATGGAGAATTCGTAATACAGATTGGGAAGAGTGATGATTCTAATGTTGCCCTTGACCATCCTTCCGGAGTCGGGGTAGACAGCCAAGGTGACATTTATGTTGTAGATTGGGGTAATAGAAGAGTTCAGATATATGAGCCGGATGGTGAAATGATTGCATCTTTATATGGCGATGCAGTTGAGTTTAACAAAGCAGGCCTTTATAACTTAGAAAGAGACCCTGAATCGATTAAAAACTTAAGGCAAAATGAAGATATTAGCCCCTATACATCTAAATTCGGTAGGCCTATCGGATTAGCTGTTGATAAACAAGATAGGATTATCATTACCGATATCAGAGGCAGGCTGCAAATTTATTGTAAGGACAAAGAATATGCAGAACCATCTGCATAAAAGTGAAAATTTGTTTGAATTGAATTTTATAGATTATGACTAACGTTAGTAAAGTGGAACATATTTTAGGAGCAAAACCTGTTGAGCCAGTAAGGAAACAGATTAATGGTAAACGGCATTATATAGTTGAAGAAATTCAAGAAGCTCCGATGGTTTCTGTGACTTCAGTTATAAGCGATGTTATAAGTAAGCCAGCTCTAGTTAATTGGGGCAAAAATCTGGGGATTTCAGCAGGGGTGGATACTTTAAAAGATTATATTGGGACATATATAACAGAAAATATTGTTTCAGAATTCAAAGAAGAAGCCAAAGTAAAATTAGCAAAACTTTCGACCTCAGCTGCAGATTATGGAACAAAAGCCCACAGTCTAATCGAAGCGATTATCAATGACGAAAATCCTCAAATACCTCCAGAATATAAACCTGTTATAGATGCCTTTGGTTTGTGGCAAGAAACTACAAATATTGACCTGGTATTGAGTGAGATGTGCGTGTATTCAGTAGATTTACAGGTAGCAGGTACTTTGGACGCCTTGGGTAGCAAGAACGGTAAGATTATCCTCATAGACTGGAAAACCTCTAATGGGTTTTATGAAGAAATGGCGTTGCAATGCGGAGGATATGTTTGTTGTCTAGAGGAAATGACTGGCCAAGTCATAGACGAAGGATGGATTGTGAGATTTGATAAAAGAACCCCGTTATTTGAGGCTAAATCCGTAGATATACCCAAAGCTAAATCAACATTTATCAAAGCTAAATCATTTTGGGACGACGCTATTAATCAAACTTTGTGGAAATAGTTCTTTAACACCTTAATTATAAAGACAGTATTACTCTAACCTAAAATAATTGTGGGATATTGAGGTGCTTTTGTGCGGATAGGTTATAAACTCCCTGAATAACGGTCCAATCTGTCGTAGTCAACCCGTTCTTGTTTATTGAATAGAGACCATCATCCCTTCTAACTATATAATTTTTTTTCACTAAAGCATTAAGTCTATTATCGAAATATATTTGAAAATTACTTTTGTGATTAAGGTGGTCCTTAAAAAAGCGTGGGTAAATGTCTGCCCAGGTTTGATTTATTGTTGAAATGGTTTCTTTAACAGGACTTTTTTTGAAGGGGTTTATGGTTTTTGGTTTATCAGAGAATGAGATCTTATCGTCAATCGTGAAAGAATTGGCCATTATAAACTTGCGATATTCGAGGCTAAGATTAACATTTTTTGTTAAATGATAACTAGCGGCTATAATTATCTCCCGTCTAGTGAAATTGCTGCCTACCCAATATTCATAATCACGTTCCGTGTAATTTCTCCAACACATTAAAATACTTGTATCTATCACCGCTTGCGGAGGCTTAGGGGTTGAATTTCTTAAGGAGGATTTAACTTTAGTTACGCTTACCGGTTTGGATAACGATTGGTTTTTTTTAATACCTAATAAATGATCGATAAGTTCTGTGTAGCTCACTCCTGATGATTCTGTTAATTGGGATAATGTTTGATAAGCTTCACGACTTATTTGTAAGCTATGGCGGTTTTTGCCCATGTCATAAAAAACGAAAAAAAGTATACATTGGTAACATCATTAAATGTTAACACTATGTGTACATCATGTAAATATATAAACCATCATTGTGGTTCTAAAATCGGAGGATTTGCAAAACAATTTATATGGTAATAAACTAAAACAACCGATTGAAAACGGGAGTGGTAAAGCTTTTCGAAATGGATAAACCTAAAGGAAATATGAAGGGAATTAAAAAAGTGGACTGCCATTTATGTGGATACAAACCACTAAGTGAATTTGCGAACGAAGTACTGACATTTTCCCCTAAAGATTATTATCGGAGTGTGTCAAGAATCAATGTTTGGGACGGTACTGATAACCAGTCTTATTTTAATATTAACCCAAAAGCGGACACTTCTGATTTAGGTGTGGTCTGCTGTGTATGTTCAACTCACATAAATGATTCAAAATGTTGTGTAGGGGACAGAGCTGATGAATTCACTGGGAAAAGTAATTTTTGGTGGGAAATAGAAGATGAATATTTTGATAAAGATTTGTACTTGCACGATCACATATGTGAAAGATACCAAGAACATAAAAGAAATAGCGAGTGTTGGCAGCCGCAATCAGAAATGGAGATTGCAATGGGAAAGTGCAGGTATAAATTTCACAAAGATAGAACAGGGTAGACTACATACAAAATGTAAAAGTAATCAGTCCTCGTCTTCTCTTAGTTGCTGAAAATCGAGTTTAAGGTTTCCTTTCAGGTTTTCTATATCTTGGAGGTCGGTTTGCGTGAGGTTCCAATCTCCCGCCTTGGCGCTATGCAATACCTGTTCCGGAGTTTTAGGTCCAATAATACTTGATGTGATTCCTGGTTGTGCGTTGACCCAGGCAATTGCCAATTGAAGTAAATCCCTTCCATTGTCCGAAGCCCAACCTGATAATTTTTCAATGAAACCGAAAATTTTCTCATATTGTTGTCCTGTCATATTGCCGTACACCTTTCTCCTCTCGTCATCTTCAGCGAATTGTGACCCCAACTGATATTTTCCAGATAACAGGCCTTTAGCAAGTACAGAATGGGCTATTACCCCAATTCCATTTTTTAAACAAAATGGTATCGTAGAAACCTCTGTTTCTCTGAAAAGGATGTTATATCTTGGTTGAGAACTATGTATCTGCCCATACATTTGTGCCGTATCGGTCTGTTCGGCGTTAAAATTAGATATTCCGATATAACGAATCTTTCCTTGGTCTTTTAATTTAAGGAGATTCCCCATCGTTTCTTCAATAGGCCATTTGGATTGTGGGCTATGCAGTTGGTATAAATCTATATAATCAGTTCCAAGCAATTTCAAACTCGTTTCTAGAGCAGTTATCATGTGTTGCTTTGAATGATCTGCTCCAGAAAGTTTGGTGGCTAAAAATACCTTGTCTCTTTGTCCGGATATGCCATCGCCAACTAATTTCTCTCCATCGTTATATCCCTCAGCTGTATCTATAAAAGTAATTCCTTCGTCAATGGATGTTTTAATTGTTTTTATTCCATTTTCATAATCTATCTTGCCAAAACCACCACCTAAAGGCCATGTGCCGAGGCATATTACAGGTACATGAGCACCGTTGATTCCTAGTTGTCTTGTTTGCATTGCTATATCCTATTTTATTATCTTTCGCCTTTAAGGGCATGTTGTGGATTATAAATCATTATTTGGTCGATTTCTTCGTCAGAAATACTAAGATCTTGTCTCATCATTTCCAACCATGTTTTGGGGATATACTCATATCCTCCTCCACCGTAAGCGACATACATTGGTTTTACACAAACATCGTGGGACAAAAGAAGATGATCTATATTTCCAGAGGCTATGATTTGTCCAATCAGTTGCATTTCTCTTTTGGATTCAAACGAATTTTTAGTGCCGATTCCTTCAAAAGAAACAAAAGCACCTCTATTAATAATTTGCATATGGTAATCATGGTCTGGATTAATATTTGCGTGGCTGATTATCACAGTTCGGAGGTCCACTCCCTCTTCTTCAAGGATATCAAGTTGATCAAGTGCCACTATACCTGCCCCCTGATGTGTAGAAATGGCGAGCCCTGTTTTCTTTTGTGCTCTTGCGGCTGCCCTTAATACTCTTTCTTCTACAGGTGATATATAGTTGAAATGAGCACCGATTTCCCCGATTATCCCGGATTTAATTTGCGTTCCTTCGATCCCCACATTTATTTCATTAATGATTTGTTCAGATATCTCGTCAGTTTTTAATCTCCAAAGGCTCTTGTCATAGTACGGTTCCCTATACCAACCGCTTCCTAATATAATATTTATACCTGTTTTACGTGATATTTCCTGTATTTCCAGAGGATGTCTCTGACGTAAAATGTTTGTTCCTCTTAAACCTCCATTCGTTTGATCGACTATGGTAGTTCCACCAGCCTGCTTGTACAGAATCAATTCCTGATAGGCTAATTCTTTATCTGCTAATAGACGATCGTGTAGCCAAACGTCTACCCGAGCATCTAAAAAGATATGCTCGTGCATCAGAGTAAAACCTAATTTACTTGAATCTATGGGACCTAGTACGGTAGTTATTTCAGACATTATTTTCGAATGTGTAAATATTATATTCGGTCGGCGATTGCAGTATTATACATGATATTACTTAATGCAGCCTGCTCGATTACTTTATCTGTCGATATTACTACTGGACCGTTATTTTTCAATGCAATTTCTACTTTACTACTAGATTTAACTGATATAGTTCTTTCGCCGTCAAGTGCTAGCACACATGATGATTGGGCAATCTTAGTTCTAGAATCTGTCTTTATGTATTTCCAATTTTTTATAGGTATTGATTTGATTAAGCCCGGGGCTAGTGGAACTTTAAGATTTTTTGAATTTGTGGAATTAGCTCTAATATGTATACCTTTGTCTTTGTTTAGTTCATCGCCTGATAGCATATAAGCAATCGATGAAAGTCCGGTTGCAGTTGATTTTGCTTTTATAACGAAAATCTCAGATAATTCCGAAGTGGTCCAAATTGCCTTTGCTCCTACTGAATCTGTAAAACTTACGGCAATATCTACTAGAGCGATGTCTTTGAACGAGTTATCAATCCATACTTCTAGCGAATTAGATTTATAGGTTGTTTCATTTATGTTTACAAGATTTTTAGATACTAGTCCTGCAGCGATTCCAGCAATTGTGCCTTCGATATTTTCGGGGAAAACGTTATTTGTACCAGTAGATATTGGTAATATTGGTATTGTTGTACATCCCTTTGCAACAGCTCTGTTAGTCCCATCGCCACCAAGGGTAATTATGCAATCTACTTCTAATTCTTTTAGTATTTTAGCCGCATTTGTGGAATCCATTTCATTATCGATCAGTCTCATGTCGAGAGTTTCAATTTTCAAGTTTTTTGATCTGTAATTCTTACAATTACTGGATATTCCATCATAGTCAGGCATCATCAATACCTGTTCTACTCCTACTGAATCTAAACCCACAAATAATCTTCTAAGGGTATTTACCTTTTCATTGTTTGAAACATAACGCCCATGTGCCACTAATCGTCTTATATCCTTTCCTGCCATAGGGTTTGCAATTATGCCAATCGTTGTCAATATGAGTCCTTATTTTGATTAAAGAAGAGATTTTCCTTTGAGGGCTTCTTGTAATAATTTAGGTTGTATATGACTTCCCGTGATTATTGCTGCAACGTTTTTACCGTTCAGTCCTTTGATTTCTGTAATGCCTGCGAGGGATATTGCTGCAGAGGTTTCAACAGCTATTTGTTCTTGCTCAAGTAGAGTTTTTACTGCCGGTAGGAGTTTAGATTCTTTTACCAGAAAAACACCATCGATAAGAGGTTTGATCTCTTCAGTGATTTGTTTTATTGGTATTCTGACCGATAACCCATCAGCAGTGGTTTTGGGCAAAACTGATTCATCCCAATCTATTCCAGTGAGTGCTTGATACATTGCGGGGGAACCACTTGGTACCACACCAAGTACTTTTGCTGATGGAAGAGATTTTTTTATCTCTTTAGCTATACCTTTTATTAGTGATCCATTGCCAACTGGAACTATAATATAATCCCAGTCACGTGAAACAGAAATTATTTCCCGAGCGATTGTAGAAGAACCGGATACCATTTCATTTAGAACTCCATCTTCCCAGAACAACAATTGTTTTGAATCAGAGTATTCCCTCGCCATATTCTTGGCTGTGTCAAAATCGTTCCCCTTTTGGATTACTTTTGCGCCCGATAAACGTATTTTTTCCACTTTCGATTCCGTAGCATTTTCCGGTACGAATACTGTTGTCTTGATTCCGTGCAATTGTCCTGCAGTGGATATTGCTAGTCCGTAATTTCCTGCTGATGCGACGCATACTCCACTAGCAGGTATTGAATTGCCAAGAGAATTCATAGCTATCAGGGCTCCCCTGAGTTTGAAAGAACCTATAGGAGTACAATCTTCTCGCTTCAACCAAAGGTTTAAATTTAGTTTTTGGCTTAAACTCGTTGCTTTATAAAATGGAGTAGGAGTCCAGTTCTGCTTTGATATTATGTCATTTATTTGATTTGAATTTTGCATTAAACTAGCTTATACCAGTATTGATATATGTGCCAAGAGAGACAAATAGATGAATAAACATGTGATTAGTGTAGATATGGGTGGTACAAACATACGTGTGGGTGTTGTCAATCAATATGGTGAAGTAAAAAAGAAAAGGTCGATGCTGACTAATGCTCATTTAGGTAAAGAAAGCGTAGTTGAAAGATTGATCGCATTAATACAGGATATGCATAAAAGTTGCATTCAAGAATATGAAATAATCGGATTGAGCTTAGCTGTCCCTGGTCCTTACGATGTAAATTCAGGGGTTTTTTACAACCCGCCAAATTTGCCGGGATGGGACCGGTTTCATTTTCGAGATATTATTGAAAAACATCTGAATATACCGATATACATTATCAACGATGCCAATGCAGCTGTGTTAGGAGAATATATATATGGGGCGGGAGCTGATAATAAAATTAGACATTTAGTTTATCTGACTCTAGGTACTGGAGTAGGTTCTGGAGCAATAATAAATGGAGAGTTATTGCTTGGGTCTAGAGGATTTGCCCCTGAGTTTGGCCATATGACTATAGATAAAAATGGGCCTGTTTGTAATTGTGGTAATGTTGGTTGTTTAGAAGCTTTGGTATCTGGTACAGCTATATCCAAATTAATAAGGGGAAAAATAGGAAACGGTGATGCTTCTATTTTGAATGATATGTGTAATCATAAAATCAATCAAATAAATGCTGAAATGGTAGCTGAGGCCGCAGAAAATGGTGATCGTCTTGCTCTATCGGTTATTAAAGAAGCAGGAAGTAACTTAGGAATTGGTCTAGTGAATATTATCCATTCGTTTGATCCGGAAATTATTGTTTTTGGTGGAGGGTTAAGTGCTTCTTTAGGAATGATGATGCCAAGTATTAAATCCGAAATATCACAAAGAGTAATGAATAACCAAAAAGATAAAGTTAAATTGGTTGTCTCTAAAATCGAGGAAAATGTTGCTCTACTCGGTGCATCAAGTGTGTTTTTTGACGCTATGAAAAATGAAAAACAAAATTGACCTTATAAGCCCAAAAGAGATTGTGGATTTACTGGAGGTTCAATATGGCAAAGCTATATGGAAACGCAGGCACGAACCGTTAGATGAACTAATATTAACAATATTGTCTCAACACACATCTGATATAAATTCCGAAAGAGCTTTTAAGTTGTTAATGGATGAATTTGGCGATTTGGAAACTGTTTTAAGAGCCGAGGTTCCAGAAATCGAAAGAGCTATCAAATCTGCTGGGTTGTTTAGAATAAAAGCTATAAGAATCAAAAATGTTTTAAGTTATATTTTTGAGGAAAGAGGTAGTTTAAACATTGATTTTTTGGCTGATTTACCTATGAAAGAAGCAAAGAAATGGTTAACCGACATTGATGGAATAGGTCCTAAAACAGCTGCTATTGTTTTGTGTTTTTCATTTGGGATGCCTGCTATACCAGTAGACACTCATGTATATCGACTTGCAAAAAGATTAAGGTTAATAGGTCCCAAAATTACTGCTGATGCTGCTCACGATTTATTGGAGAGAGTAGTTGATCAAAACATGATTTTTCAATTTCATGTGTACTTGATTAATCACGGTAGGAATATTTGCAAAGCGGTGCGCCCAAGGTGTGAAAGTTGTGTTTTGAGTCACAAATGTCCATCTCGGATCGTTTAATTAAATGTGATCTGAAGGATGAATTTAATTACCAATTTGATTTCAAGATAATCAAAGAATCATTGTTCTTTATGGAACTCGAATATATAATTTTGCTATAGATGAAAATTATTAACTATTGTAAAGAGATGTCACTTTGGATTCTATAAAAGTAGCTATATTAAATATTACCGGATATGCAGGTGTAAATCTTGCAAGAATTTTGCAAAGGCATCCTAACGTTAAAATTGTCTCTGTTACAGGTAGAAGTGAGGCGGGGTCTCAATTATCCGATATTTTCCCTCATATGGGTGAACTTGATATTACAATTGAGCGTGAAATATCTAAGGAAGTTGATTTGGTTTTTTCGTGTTTGCCACACTCGGCTAGTGCTTCGATATTGGAGCCTTTTATCCATAAAGGAGTGAAGGTAATAGATTTAAGTGCTGATTTTAGGCTTAATGATCCTGCTGAGTATGAGTCCTGGTATGAAACAGAACATCCTTGTCCAGAATATCTTCAAGATGCGGTTTATGGATTACCAGAATTGCATGAATCTCAAATAAGCCAAGCCAAATTAATTGCCTCACCAGGGTGTTATGCTACTGCTTCGATATTAGCTCTTGCTCCTATCGTGGATTCCGGTATTTTGGATGGAGATATAATAATCGATGCTAAATCAGGGGTTTCTGGTGCAGGAAGGTCAGCTTCATTAAAAACAAATTTTTCTGAAGTAAATGAAAATGTTTCAGCTTATTCGACAGATGGTCATAGACACCTACCAGAAATAATGCAAGAAATTGAGTTACTCAACAAAGGTATAAATCTTAAAACAACAATGTTGACCCATTTGATTCCAATTACGAGAGGAATTATAGTGAGTTGTTATGTCAACCTTGCAAACAAAGATTCCGGAATTTATACACAAAAGGAAATAAATCAAATATACAAAGATTTTTTTTCCGGCAAAACGTTTGTTAAAATTAGCGATAATCCTCCTAGTACTAAAGAAGTTTCAGGTACCAATGGATGCGTAATATATTGTACGATTGATAAGAGAACAAATAGACTTATTGTGGTATCAGTTATTGACAATTTGATTAAAGGGGCTGCAGGTCAAGCAGTTCAAAGTATGAATATAATGTTAGGATTAAATGAGAAAGAAGGACTTTCTCATTTGGCTCTTTATCCATAATTTGATTTGAGGATGACAATTGCGTAAACGAAGAGTATGGCCAATAGTTTCAGGACTGTTGATATTTGTATCTGCTTGTACTGGAGGGATGTTTTTATATGTAGCGAATCAAACATCCGATTCTGCTTCAGCAGCAGCATCATTTTTGGATTTGGTAAATAATGGTCAACTTGAAGCAGCATACACTAGTACACATCCGACTTTTCGGAGTTCCCAAACAAAAGATGAATTTTTCCAGCAAATGAAACTCATGGATATGCGACTCTATGCTTTAGAACCATGGCGTGATAGAAGAATAGAGAGAGGTTGGGAAGTAGAATATAGAGGAGTATTGCATCAACGTAACTGGTATAATGACCCTCTAGAGCTGGATTTCAAATTAGGTTTGCGAAAAGATAACAACCAATGGAAAGTAGAATACTTTAACGGCCCTTGGAGGATTCCGTTTGAAACAGGGCCTGGAGCTTGGTTTAGCAGAATACCTTCGATGCAAGGATTGGAAGATTTAGTCACAGATACTATTATTGATTTCAATCAGGCTGCTGAATCTGGCGATTTGACTACGTTTTACGAAGAAACTTCAACTGCGCTCAAAATCAACGTTTCACAAATTCAAATTGAATTAGCGTATGAAAGATTTGTCAACGAACCGATAGACTTGTCTATAGTCTCTGATATGGACCCTGTATTTGATGGATTACCCATGATAGATCGAGACAGAAGAGGAGGAGATGTATTTGTAATTTCGGGTTATTTCCCAATGGAACCATCCCCTTTGCCTTTTGTATTGAGATATCATTCATCTAGCGTAGATAAAAATTGGAAACTTTATAAGTTCTTGATTCAGTATCCCACTACGGATGAACTTACTATGCAGCATTGCCTGAAATGGTTGACGACTCAAAAAGTTAAAGACATAAATCAATGTTATGATGCTGAAAAATCAGAGGATTTACAACTGAATATCAGATAATATAGAACTATAAAAACTAAAACATAGATAAGGCTTGAGTAAAATATTTGTTTCTGGCCCCATCGTCTAGAGGACTAGGACGGCGCCCTTTCAAGGCGCAAACACGGATTCGAATTCCGTTGGGGCCATTCTTCATTGCCTCATATAGTGTAAGATATGAGGTTCAAAGGGTAATCAATCGCAAACATAATTCTTACAGGGGCGATAAAGCATGAAAATCGGTTTTTGCTACACTGCAATTGTTTTGTTGGTTTTTATAGTTGTAGGATGTTCTAACGATGAATTTCAAGAAATCGGATTCCAATATGAAGATAGTGGTTATAGCATAAGCCCTTTTGGACAATCACGATCGACTGAAGGCCCGGCGCCAGCTATGGCTTCTCCAATGGTTCCATCTCCGCCAAATATGAGTAGAGATCGAATTGCTAAATCTAGGAATGAATCCCAATCAAATTCTTCAGAGATTGTTACTGAAGATTCAAGCATATCCAGTAAATTAGAAATTCAACCCGATGTAGACCAACAAGTTGCTGAATTGGTTAGTTCTGAAAGGATAATTGTAAGAACAGTCAACATGGGGGTAGATGTTGAAAGCATCGCGGATGCATTGAATAATATTTCTGAAATAGCTATTAGTATGGAAGGTTGGGTAGTTGATTCAAATAGAATTGAAAATAATTCAGGTAGAATTTCTATTAGGGTTCCTTCTTCAAGTCTTTCATCATCTGTAGCGTCCATACGTGCACTTGCTAGCAAAATAGATTATGAGAATTCTAGTAGTCAAGACGTCACTGAAGAGTATGTTGATTATGTTTCTAGAATGAATACTTTAACATCTACCGAAGAAGCCTTGTTGAAATTATTATCTAAATCTGAAAATGTAAGTGAAGCATTAAAAGTGCAACAAGCTTTGGGTAATTTGCAAAAAGAACTAGAATCTCTTAAAGGTAAGATAAAGTTTTTGGAACAAACATCAGCATTTTCTTTGATAAACGTTGAGTTATCTTTGGATCCTGCTTTGGTTATTGTGGATGCGGGGTCGGATCAGAGAGGATGGTCTGGTGAGGTTTTAAGGTTCAAGTCTTTTTTCTATCCTCCTGAAGGGATAGAAAATTACACGTTTACTTGGGATTTTGGCGACGGTACACCTCCAGTGACCAACCATAGAGTTTCATCTACCAATAAGCCTGGTGAGAAAGTAACTGCTACAGTTGCTCATCAGTTTTTTGACCAAAAAGACTCACCGTTTATGGTTGAGGTTAAAATCAGTGGTTTTGGGGAAGATGGCTTGATTGAAGGTAAAGATGATTTAGTTGTCACGATTTCCGATAGGCCAATCATAGAAGTATTTGCTGGTGACACAATACAAGTAGAATCAGGTAAAGAAGTAACGTTTAGTGGTTCTTTTACAAGGCCAAAAGATATTGAAGAACTCAAATATGTATGGGATTTTGGTGACGGGTCTGTAGCAGTTACTGGCGAAATATATGAGGGGAATACGACTGCTGAGGCGATACACAAATATAAAGATTATCGTCCATATCCATATACCGCTACTCTAACTGTTACTGGGAATAGTGAATTAGGTGAAGTCGAATCTCAGGCTATGGTCAGCGTTTTTGTTACAGAATCTAAGGGTTGGTTTGGTGGAGGTTTTGATTTTGTTGATACTCTGAAAACTGTTGTTAGGTCGTTATCTATAGTGGCAAACTTGTTGGTGATTTTGGTGTTTTGGGTAGCCATATTTAGTCCTTTGTGGCTTGGGGGTGCTGCATTAGTTTGGTTCTTATGGAAACGATTCCGTCGCTTAAAGCGCTGAATATCTAAGTTTAGTAAATGAATTTAGAGAGACATTTTACCGCCACTGGCTTTGTAGTAGATGACAAATCTATATTGTTACATTGGCATAAAAAATTGAGTATGTGGTTGCCCCCTGGCGGACATATAGAGCCGGGAGAAGATCCTGAACAAGCTATAATCAGGGAAGTGCAAGAAGAAACAGGATTATCGGTCAAGGTTTTTGATATTGGCCCACAACTTAAACAAAATTACCCGGTACAGGTTCCGCCACCTTTAACTATATTGATTGAGGATATAGATGATCCTGTATCTGGATTTCACAAACATATTGATATGATTTACGTATGTACTTTGGTAAAACCGAAGGCTGAAGGATTATCATCTGTGAGGTGGGTTTCTAGGGATGATTTGGTGCATCAGACTCCAATCTATTTACAAAATGATATAGGAATTGCTCCTCCTGAAGATGTGTGTAAATTAGGAGTTTTGGCTATTGATTTAGTAGGAAAAAATAAAAATAATTAGCACTGATGTTAAATGTTAGAAATTGTTACGTATCGTCATGCTTTGAGTTATTGAATGATATTTAGATTAATGTAAGGTAAATTTTTGTATGGATAGAAAAGATTTAAACGATAGTGTAAGAAGATATAACCCTGCTGCGATTGAGAATAAATGGCAAAAATCTTGGAAAGCAGATGGGATTTATGAATTTAAAGAAGATTCAACTGATCCAAAATGGTATGAATTGACTATGTACCCTTATCCATCTGGCGATTTACATATTGGCCATTGGTATGCAATGGCTCCATCTGATACACACGCTAGGTTTAAGAGGATGACTGGATATAATGTTTTACATCCTATGGGATTTGATGCATTTGGACTGCCTGCAGAGAACGCTGCTATAAGAGATGGTATTCATCCACAAATAAGGACTCAGAAAAATATTGAAAACATGAGAAATCAATTGCGTTCCATGGGAACCATTTATGATTGGAATAGAGAATTAGTTACCTGTGATCCTGAATATTATAAATGGAACCAGTGGTTTTTTTTAAAATTGTATGAAAACGGATTGGCTTATAGAGATTTTGCTCCTGCTAATTGGTGTCCTTCATGCAATACAGTCTTGGCTAATGAACAAGTCAAAGAAGGTAGGTGTGAAAGGTGTGATTCCGAGGTTACTAGAAAGGAGTTGAACCAATGGTTTTTTCGAATAACCAAATATAGCGAAGAATTATTAGATACAGCAAAACTGAAATGGCCTAACCGTATAAAAATGATGCAAGAAAATTGGATAGGCCGTAGTGAAGGTGTGGAGATTAAGTTCGATATTTCTGAATATGGATTAGAACAAACAGAACTAACAATGTTTACTACCAGAATTGATACCGTATTCGGAGTGACGTTTGTAGTTATAGCTCCCGAACATCCTTTAGTTGGTGATTTATCTAGGCCCGAGCAAAAAGCGGATATAGAGGAATATATAAAAAATGCCCGAATGCAATCTGAAATCGAAAGAATGTCTTTGGATAAAGAAAAAACAGGGGTTTTTACAGGAGCATTTGCAACGAATCCAGTAAATGGTTCAAGAGTGCCTATATTTATTTCAGATTATGTGTTGATGACATATGGAACAGGTATAGTTATGGCTGTACCTGCCCATGACCAAAGAGATTTTGATTTTGCAAGAAAATATGGAATTGATATAAAAATTGTAGTTTCACCTCAGAACTGGGACGGAGATGGTTTGGAAACCGCTTTTCCTGATGATGGAATTCAAGTGAATTCTGGACGATTTGATGGGATGATTACTAAGGATTCTAAAGTAGCTATAGCAGATTATGTTGAAGAAAATGGTTTAGGTAAAAAAACGATTCAATATAGGATGAGGGATTGGTTGATTTCAAGGCAGAGATATTGGGGGACTCCTATACCTATAATTTATTGTGATAGTTGCGGTACAAAACCCGTGCCATATGAGGATTTGCCTGTGTTGTTGCCTAGAGATGCAGAATTTAAGCCTACAGGCGAATCTCCTCTGAAATATAATGATTCTTTCACAAACGTAGAATGTCCTGAATGTTCTAAGCCGGCTCGAAGAGAAATTGATACTATGGATACTTTTGTTGATTCTTCATGGTACCAATTTAGATTTATTACTCCACACGATAAGAGGTCTCCTTTTGATTATGATTCGGTAAAAAGGCTAGGTCCAGTTGATCAATATACCGGAGGAGCCGAACATGCAGTGATGCATCTTTTGTATGCAAGATTTTTCACGAAAGCGATGAGAGATTTAGGACTACTTGATTTCGATGAGCCGTTTTTACGTTTATTCAATCAAGGTCACATAATCTATCAAAGTCAGAAGATGAGTAAATCTAGAGGCAATGTAGTTGCTCCTGATGAATATGTTGCAAAATATGGCGCTGATTCAGTTCGTTGTTATTTAATGTTTTTAGGACCTTGGGATCAAGGTGGGGAGTGGAGTGACTCAGGCCTTAACGGTGTAGTTAGATGGATTAACAGATTATATGAAATCGTGTTAAGAGATAAGACAATGCTAGAACAAAATAGCTCGGTTTTTGAATCAGAACAATCTTTGAATAGAATTCTTCATCAAACAATTAAACGAGTATCGGAAGATTTAGAAAGATTTAAATTCAACACGGCAATCGCGGCTTTAATGGAATTCACCAACTCATTAAATAGCTATTGGAATACTCAACAAATTGGTGTTGATTCATGGTCAGATAGTATAAGGAATTTAGTATTGATGCTAGCTCCTTTTGCACCTCATTTGTCTGAAGAGTTATGGGGGAAAATCTCAAATGAATATAGTGTACATTCACAAAATTTTCCTAAATGGGATCCAGAGTTTGTAAAAGAAGATACCTTTAATTTAGTTATTCAAATTAACGGTAAAGTTAGAGACAAAGTTTTGGCTGATGCAGCGATAGATGAAAATCAAGCTAAAGAGATAGCACTTAGTAGAGAGAATATTTCCAAATATGTTGATGGTAAATCCATAAAAAGATGTATTTATATATCCAAAAAATTAATTAATATAGTTGTTGTATAGCATTTTAGGAGTATCGTATGAAATTTAAAATAGCAGTCCTTCCAGGGGATGGTATTGGAGGGGAAATCATTCCTGAATCGGTGAAAGTACTTAATAAAATAGGTTCGAAATTTGAGCATGAATTTATGTTGGGATATGGAGATATTGGTGGAAATGCGATTGACTCGAAAGGGACTCCACTGCCTCAAGACACATTGAAAATGTGTGAAGACTCTGATGGTATTTTGTTTGGGGCGGTTGGTGGTCCGAAATGGGATGACATGAATGCTAAAGTTAGGCCAGAAGATGGTATTTTGACTCTCAGAAAATCAATGGAACTATTTGCCAATTTAAGACCAGTGAAAATTTTCCCAGCTTTATCTTCAGCTAGCCCTTTAAAAGAAGAGTTAGTCAAAAATGTAGATATGGTGATTCTTAGAGAATTAACTGGAGGATTATATTTTTCACAACCCAAAAAGAGATGGGTAGATGATGGTGAGAGATACGGAATAGATACACTACAATATTCAGAATTTGAAATTAGTAGAATATTACGAGTTGGTTTTGAATTAGCAAAAACTAGAAGGTCAAAACTAACCTCGGCAGATAAAGCAAATGTTTTGCAAACAGGTAGGTTGTGGAGAGAACTAGCTATAGAAATTTCAAAAGATTACCCAGAAGTGGAACTTGACCATATTTACGTAGATAACTTAGCTATGCAATTGATAAGCCAACCTGAAAGATTTGATGTTATCGTAACAGAAAATACTTTTGGTGATATCTTGTCAGACGAAGCTGGCGTTTTAATCGGTTCTTTAGGGATGTTGCCTTCGGCTAGTTTAGCTTATTCTAAGGACGAATCGAAACAGAATAGAGTTGGCTTGTATGAGCCTATACATGGAAGTGCACCTGATATTGCTGGTAAGTCTATTGCCAATCCAATTGGTATTATCTTGAGTGCCGCTTTAATGCTTGAATACTCCTTTGGCCTATTTAAAGAAGCTGAAGCAATTAATAGGGCAGTAAATACTGTATTAGAAATGGGTTATAGGAGTGCAGATATTACTTCGGAAAAAGGAAAATTTATTTCCACATCTGAAATGGGTGACTTGATTGCTGAAAATATATAACGCGACTTATATTTTCCTTGTTGGATTAACAGGAGGTTATATTGAACACAACAATTCCTAAAGATGTTAGAGTTGCAATAATAGGTGGTGGCATAGCTGGTTGTAGTGTAGCTTATCATTTAGCTGCCTTGGGCTGGAAAGACGTCGCTTTGTTTGAACGTAAAACTTTGACTGGTGGAACCAGTTGGCATGCAGCTGGATTAGTGACTCAATTAAGAAATACCAGAACTTTGATTGATATTGCTAGATATGGGACCGATTTGTATTCGAGACTTGAAAAGGAAACTGGATATCCTGTTGGATTTAATCAGACTGGTAGTATTACCGTCGCCAAAACCAACGGTAGATTAGCTGAATTGAGGAAAATAGCTTCTTTAGGTAAATCTTATGGGATAGATATAGAAGAAATATCTATCCAGCAAGCAGGCGAGATGTGGCCTGGGCTTTATACAGAAGATTTGAAAGGAGCTATACACATCCCTAAAGATGGTCAAACTATTCCAGCCAAAACGGCAATTGCTATGGCACGAGTTGCTCAAGATAATGGAGTTAAGATATTTGAAAATGTAAAAGTTATAGATATTGAAACAACCAATGATTGTGTTTCCGAAATAAAAACTGATCAAGGCACTGTTAAATGCGAATATATCGTTAATGCTGCAGGTATGTGGGCAAGGGAAATTGGGTTAATGTGTGGAGTAAATATACCTTTGTACGGCGCTGAACATATGTACTTGGTTACAAATAAAATAGATATATCAAAAGACATGAAATCACTTAGAGTGCCAGATGACCAGATATATTTTAGAAGAGATGTGAGTGACTCTGATTCACTATTAATGGGTGGGTTCGAGACTTTAGCTAAACCTTGGGGTGGAAGGTCAATTCCTGATGATTACCATTTTGGATTGCTTGACCCTGATTGGGAGCATTTTAAAATATTTTGGGAAGCCGCTATAAAAAGGGTCCCTGAAATGGAAAAGTCGGGCATTAACCGATTTTATGTGAGTGCAGAAAGTTTTACTCCAGATAACAATTATTTGATGGGTGAAGCTCCAGAAGTAAAAAATTTTTATGTAGCTGCTGGTTTAAATTCATCAGGAATAGCTGCTGGTGCCGGTGTCGGTAAAGCGGTAGCTGAATGGATTATTGCAGGGTACCCAACTATGGATTTAGCTGAAGTAGATATATCCAGATTTTCTGCATTTCATAACAGCCCGTCATATTTGAAAGATAGGATTAAGGAAAGGGTAGGTAGTGTTTATGATATGCATTGGCCTCATCTACAACCCAAGAGTGCTAGAAACGTTAAACAATCTCCATTGCATTCCTACCATGAACAAAACAGAGCATGTTTTGGAGAACATGCTGGTTGGGAAAGACCCAATTGGTATGCACCTGTCGGAGTCGAACCTAAAATGGAATACTCATATGGAAAACAAAATTGGTTTGAGTATTCAGCCCAAGAACATAACGCTGTCAGGAACGGTGTGGGATTGTTTGACCAAACAGCGTTTGCGAAGTTTATAGTAGAAGGTGATGATTCTGAAAAAGTCCTTCAAAATATATGTGCTAATAACGTAGCCGTTAAAAATGGCACGGTAGTCTATACTGCTATGTTGAATGCTCGTGCAGGAATTGAAGCTGATGTAACCGTTACTAGAATCGAAGCTAACAAATATATGATAGTTACTTCATCTTCAACAGCAACTAGAGATTTACGTTGGATTAAAAACAATATACCTCAAGGTGCGCATTGTTTTGTTACTGATGTTAGTTCAAGTTATGCTGTTCTTGGAGTAATGGGTCCGCATTCGAGACAATTATTAACCCAAATAGTTGATGTTGATTTGTCAAATCAAGAATTTCCATATATGACAGCACAATACATGTATTTGGGATATATAAGGATATTGGCGTTAAGAGTTTCCTACGTAGGAGAATTGGGATGGGAATTATATATTCCAGTTGAATCAGCAAGGAATGTTTATGAAAATATAATGGGAAATTGTAAAGGTTTGGATGTGGTTCATGCTGGGTTTTTTGCAATGGATTCTTTAAGGATAGAAAAAGGTTATAGAGCTTGGGGTACGGATATTATAGATCAAGATACCCCAATAGAAGCTGGTTTAGGTTTTGCAGTTGATTTTTCAAAATCGGATTTTATTGGCAAGGCTGCATTGTTGGAACAACGTAACAAAAAAATAAATAAACGATTGGTAATGTTTAAATTAGATGATCCAGATGTGTTACTTCTGGGCGAGGAGCCAATTTATAGAAATGGTGATTTGGTTGGACGAACTACAAGTGCCAATTATGGTCATACGTTAGGATGTTCAATTGCTATGGGGTATATAGAATCTGAAGAAGGGATATCAAAAGAATACGTTAAAGACGGATCATACCAAATTGAATTGATGGGTGAACGATATAGTGGTCAAGCAAGCTTAGTGCCGTTTTATGATCCGAAAGGAACGAAAATAATCAATTAAATTATGGAAGGTAGAAAAATACGAATTGAAATTGAGGGGATAGAATTCACAATAGAAATTAATTCTACTCAATTAGCTGATTTAGTATGGGATAAACTTCCGATGGAAGCATCGATAAATTTATGGGGTGATGAGATTTATTTTCAAACGGATATTGAGTTTGAACCTAATGATTTAAAGCAAGTTGTTGGTATAGGTGATGTAGCATTTTGGCCTCCTGGCAAAGCGTTATGTTTGTTTTTTGGTCAAACCCCTATGAGTACACGCGATGAAATTCGTCCTGCAAGTGGAGTGGATGTTTTTGGGAAATTGCTAGTTGAACCAAAATTGTTAAAAGTAGTAAAACCTGGACAATCGATAAATCTGGCAAAAGTACAGGATTTATCCTAGAGGCCTTTAAGTATATAATCAAACTATAAGAATCGTTAAAATTGATTTTGAGGTGAAAATTTAATTAATGAAACCCAAAGATTCCCAAGTAGAAAATTCCGAAGAAGAAAATGAAGTTCCAATAATACCATGCAAAAAGAATAAATCTCATCAATGGATTATTGAAGCCCCTAATGGACCTGCAAGTAGTGGCAAGTGTGATATTTGCGGTGCTACAAGGGAATTTAGTAATTATGTAGAAACATCTGCTTGGGGGTACGATATTTCTGCTGGACAAATATCATCTGATTAAAGAAATTCGCCTTTGTTAAATAAATCTTGGGCACTGTCTCGTATTAGGTCACTAGAATCACCGATTTGTGTATTGTCAAAGTTGTAACCGCGTACTATCGCTGCTCCAACGCGATTTGTTTTGCCCATTACAAGTTCTGAAGCAGAAGCAATTTCGTCAGCTATAGCTATCTCGGTGGAAGTTAAAATTGATCCATAATCATCACTAAGTCCTTTATAGTTTTTTATTGGGTGAAGTCCAGCAATTCCAATGCAGACATTCGTTTGCCCATTTCTCCAAGCCCTTCCAAAAGTATCTGTTATTATCACCCCAAGATTAGTTGAATTAGTTTGTTCTAATATTGTTTCACGGATCTTGCTGGCGGATAAGTCAGGGTTTATTGGCAACAATGATACCTCGTCATCTCCTAATATATTAGAAGAATCTATCCCACTGTTGGCACATATAAAACCATGGTTGGTTTCAGTTATAATTAACCCTCTTTTTGTGTCCATAGCAACTATCCTAATACTTTCACTAAGGATCAATTCTATAAATTTCGGGTCTCTATTTATCTTTTCGGAAAGAATTTCAGCTTTTGGGGAAGGGATTACTTCAGATAATTTCTTCGTTCTGCTTTCTGATTTAGAAATTAATTTTTGAGTGATTACTAAAATATCTCCGTCGATGATTTTTATCCCTTCGCAGTCAGATTGTTCGATAATCAATTGAGCTAAATTATCGTTGGGCGCTATTTCTGGTAAATTATTGATGGGAATAATTGATATGGTGTCTTGTTTTTGGTACTTGTTTCTATTCACTGGTTGGACTCGTTAATTTTTACTTGGTAATTTTCATGTTTTTGAAATGATATAATTTTTTAATTCAACATTATATAGGTTAATTCAAATGAAGATTCTTCGCAGTTTACTTTTTATACCCGGCAATAGGCCCGACATGTTATCTAAGGCTACTAAATATTCACCAGATGCTTTTGTACCAGATATGGAAGATTCGGTTCCGTTATCAGAAAAACGAAATGCAAGAAAACATATTGATGATGTAATGGGGAATTTATTGAGCTTGGATGTTCCTGTTATTCCTCGAATAAACTCATTGGATAGTGGCTTGGCTAATGACGATATTAAAATAGCTTTGAAGCATGCAGTTTTTGGGATATCTGTTGGTAAGATCAGTTCATCTGCTGACATAAATAAATTGAGTAATATAATTGCAGTTGAAGAGATTAATCAGGGACGTATGATTGGTTCTACTAGATTAATAGTATGGATTGAAACATCTGAATCCATTATTAATGTTAAAGAAATCGCTAATTCTTCTCCTAGGATAGTAGCTTTGGCGTTTGGTGCAGAGGATTATACGAATGACATGGCTATAAACAGGAGATCTGATGATTCAGAAATTTTATTTGCAAGACACTCTGTAGCTATAGCAGCCAAATCTGCTAATTTATTATCTCTAGATACCCCGTATTTTGAATTCAAGAATCATGAGGGTTTAAAAGCAGATGTCGAGACTGCCAGATCAATTGGATTTACCGGTAAGTTTGCAATACATCCTAACCAAATAGAGGCTATAAATAATGGATTTATTCCTTCAGAAGAAGAAATTGAATATTCCAAATATATTGTGTCTGAATATCAAAAAGCCGTTAAATTAGGAAAAGGTGCAATTGGGTTGGATGGTTTGGTTATAGATGTTCCAGTTGTTAAGCGTGCACAGGCGGTAATTGATATGCTTCACAAGATGAATAGTCGAGGTTAAATATAATGCCAATAGATTTAATTAAATTGGAAGGGATGGTGTTTTATGGATATCATGGTGTCAACGAAGAGGAAAAACTTAAAGGTCAGAAATTTGTAGTTGATATCGACTTGTTTTGTGATTTAAGCTTAGCGGGTAAATCAGATGACCTTTCGGATACAATAAATTATTCTACTGTTTACAGAATTGCAAAAGAAATTTTAGAAGGTGAAAGCTATAATTTGCTTGAAGCCTTGGCTGAAAAAATTGCAAATTCAATACTTTCTAATTGGCCGAGAATTACGGTTAAAATAAAAATATCAAAGCCAGATGTGCCAATTAAAGGTAGCTTTTTATCGAATGCTGCTATTGAAATAACAAGAAAGCTATAAATATCAATCCGGATTTAGGGCCAATTCGTATAATTTAGCGTTGATAATTATTTCAGTTAAAATTTGTGGGTCCCAATGTGCATTATAAGTCGTAGAATAAACGCCTATGTTATTAGAATTATTGTATTCAACAATATTATAGACATTATTCAATAAATCGTATTTGGAAATTTCCGGAATGTTATCCGGAAATAGAAGCTGAATTTGTGATCGGTACCAGTCATACTGCATTAAAGGCAACGCTATTACTTTAATACCATGTTCAGGATTAGATATGTGTTGGGCGTACCATAATGAAAAAACCTCTTTATCAGTATTGGCCAAGATTACTGAGTCAGGTGGTAGATTGTTAATCATCTCATCGATATAAGATATAGCTGGATTTGTTTGCGTTTGATTCAGAGATTTAAAGTTAGAATAAATTGAGAATGTAGGAAGAATCATTATTATTGCAAAAGAGAAAATTATCATTGAAAGTGTTTGCAAATATCGTTGTTCAATTAATGTGGTGTTTTTCAGCAGAAATAGTATATGCAAAAAACCAATTGATATTCCAATCGATATAATTACTAATGCTGGTATCATTAAAACTTCGAAGTCGATTGAATTATAGGCTAGCGAATAGATACTGAGAATGATGGTGGAAAATGTTAGTGGGAAAAATAATTTTGGTTCTTTTCTCAAAATTGTCAAACTACCGATGATGCATAAAAATATTCCTATGGGATTGAATTGAATAAACAAAATTTGCATGTATTCTATTAATCTTGAAAAAAGTAGACTTTGGTCTACTCCGAGGACATATTCTCTGTATGGCGCAGCAGTAATTAGCCATATAAAACCATCAAATGTATCTGCTCCTCCCCAATTTATTGGAGGGTTTTTAGCAGCTCGTATTGGTATGTAAATATACGAAAGTAGTCCTGCTATAGTGCCGTAAGTGATATAGGCGTATTTTTTCAAATCAAGTTTGAATTTTTGTGCCAAGATGCAAAATAATGGCATTATAATTGCGATTACAGTTAGGTGATTGCCCAAACTTAGTCCGGCTACTAATCCCCAAAAAAACAAATTCATTTTATATGATTGCAAATTCGTAGAATTTATTATTTTGTAACTAATTAGTAATATTAGTGAAACAAATAATGCGTTTAGGCTATAAACTTCAGCAATAATTGATTGAGACCAAAACAAAGGACTGGTACCTATAATAAAACTGCCAATTGAGGAAACAGTTAATTTTAAGAAATTTGAAAAATCCGGGTATGTTTTTTCAGATAATTTCAGCGTGAATAAAAATACGATACAAATTGCTGCTATTGAAGTTAGGACGGAAAAAAGATTACTTTTTAAAGCGAGACTGCCAAACGGAACAATTGAAGTAAAGATTTTTAACAGAAGCATATAGATTGGGTATCCAGGTGGATGTGGAACACCTAGATAATTTACAGCAGTAATTAATTCTCCTCCATCAGAAGCATTTCCGTAAGCTCCCCAGGATAAATCTCTAGGCATACTTAATAAATAAATAGTTAGGTGACTAACTATAATAATCCCTAAATGTACAAATTTATTTGTTGCTAGTTTTGAAGGCATCGGAATTTTGAAGAAAAAAAATCTATGTATTAAGTAAGTTAATAATAAACTAGTTCTATCATTGTATGAATTGATTCGTTACAATCATTTTACATATAGGAAAACCGATTACCAAGTATAATAGGTTATAGGTTTAGGTAATATACTTGTTGGAATAGAGGTTAATAATAATTGGCAAAAGAAATACGCAGTAGAGTATTTAGCGGTATCCAGCCATCTGGTAATGTGCACCTTGGTAACTATTTGGGTGCGATTAAAGGTTGGGTTCAGAGACAATCAGAAAAAGATAATTTTTTCTGTATTGTAGATTTACATGCGCTTACTGTGCCTAATGATCCAAAGCAACTTAACACCCAAACCAGAGAGTTATCTGCAATGTTATTCGCATGTGGATTGGAACCAGAAAAATGTACCGTATTCATACAATCTCATGTTGCATGCCATTCTGAAGGTGCTTGGATTTTAAATTGTATTACTCCATTAGGTTGGCTAGAAAGGATGACCCAATATAAAGATAAATCTAAAGGTAAAAATAGTATTTCGACTGGATTACTAGATTATCCTGTATTGATGGCTGCTGATATATTGCTTTATGATGCTAATGAGGTACCTGTAGGTGAAGATCAAAAACAACATGTAGAATTAGCTAGGGATATTGCGTTAAGGTTCAATAGCCTTTATGATTCGGATTTAATTGTTCCAGAACCAGTAATTCCTGCGGTTGGAGCAAGGGTTATGGGTCTTGATAATCCATTGGTAAAGATGTCCAAAACTTACTCGAATGTTAGAGGTCATGCTATTGGATTGTTAGATGAAGATAAAGAAATCGATAGGTCAATAAAACGTGCAGTTACAGATTCAGGTAATGAAATTAGATTTTCAGATGCTATTGAATCCGCCGGTGTAAATAATTTATTAAGTATATATAGAGTTATTACTCAAAAAACGGAAATAGAAATAGAATCAGAATTTGCAAATGCACGTGGATATGGTGATTTGAAAAAAAGAGTTTCTGAAGTGATAATCGAAGAATTAAATCCTATAAAAGACAAATATAATAGGTTGATGTCAGATGTTGGAGAATTAGACAGACTTTTATCTTCAGGGGCACAAAAAGCTGAGGAGATTAGTAGAGCTAGGTTAAATAAAATTAAACAAACAATTGGGTTAGTATTACCCAAGAATTGATATATTTTCAAGGTGGATTTTTAAGACAAATATGGGAAATACTTTTGAAAGCGATGAGTTAAACGGGTTTTATCCCACATTGCCTGAATTTAAGGGACTTAAGAATTTGGGTAATGCGGCTTTGGTGTATAAAGAAATAAATGCAGATTTGGAAACCCCGGTCTCAGTATATTTGAAAGTTGCTCGACCTCCATACTCTTTTTTGCTAGAAAGTGTTGAAGGTGGAGACAAAATAGCCAGGTATAGTTTCATTGGTACGGATCCTTATGATGTGGTGAAGACTGGCTTAAATGAAAATGGTGGGTCAGTAGATCCTCTAGATTATATCCGCCAAAAATTATCCCAAACGAAAATAGTTCCAGACCCGAAGCTACCTAAATTTAATGGTGGAGCAGTAGGCTTTATAGGGTACGACGTGATCAAACACTTTGAAAATATTCCAGAACACAAAAAGGGGAGTCTTGATATACCGGAATCTGTTTTTATGTTTTCAGATACGATTTTAGTTTTTGATCATGTTGAACATAAAATATTGATTTTATCTTTGGCTAAATTCGGTGATGACATTGATGGTTCATATATGCAAGCAGTAAAAAAAATACAAGATATAGTAAACAGATTGGATTCTCAAATTGATTCAAAACACAGGATACAAGGCATAAAAAATAGCAGTAGTACATCGCAACTAAATACTAATACCAATATGACCAAAGATGAGTATTCAAATTCGATCAATAAAATAATTGAATATATAAAGGCTGGAGATTGTATACAGGTTGTTTTTTCTCAACGTTTCAGTATTGATACAACTTCTGAGCCTTTTACGATATATAGGGCTTTACGTAGGATTAATCCGTCTCCGTATATGTTTTATTTACACCTAGATGATTTCCAATTGATTGGTTGTTCCCCAGAGATGTTGATTAAATGTATTGATGGCGAGTTAGATTACCATCCTATTGCTGGAACTAGACCAAGAAACTCTGATCCAGAACTAGATGATAAGGCAGAAATCGAATTGATGAATAGTGAAAAAGAAAAAGCTGAACATATTATGTTAGTGGATTTAGGTAGGAATGATATCGGTAAAGTGAGCGACCCTGGTACTGTTAAGGTTTCCCAGTTAATGGAGGTAGAGCGATATTCTCATGTTATGCACATTGTTTCTCACGTTAAAGGTACTTTGAAAAAAGGATTAGATTGTTTTGATGCACTTAGGTCTTGTTTTCCTGCCGGTACAGTATCTGGTGCTCCCAAAATACGAGCAATGGAAATTATTGCAGAATTAGAACCTGAAAATAGAGGGGCATATGCTGGGGCAGTAGGATATTTTTCTTATAGTGGGGATATGGATACAGCTATTTTGTTGAGAACAATAGTTTTGAAAGATGGTGTTGGTTATGTTCAAGCTGGTGGAGGGATAGTAGCTGACAGTAACATAGATGAAGAATATCAGGAAACCATTGGTAAGTCTAAAGCCATGATTGAAGCTATTAAAGCTGCAGGTAATTCTAATTGATTGGTTTAAATAACAAAAATAATCTAGGCGAATAAATTGATTTTACTTTTAGATAATTATGATAGTTTTACATATAATATATATCAGTATTTATCTGAACTAGGTCAAGACGTGAAAGTGTTCAGGAATGACAAAATTGATCTCAATCAAATATCTGATTTAGATCCTGAAAGAATAATAATTTCTCCTGGACCATGTGGGCCTATACAAGCGGGCATATCAGTTGATGTTGTAAAAACATTTTCTCCAATAAAACCCCTTTTGGGGGTTTGTCTAGGGCATCAATGTGTTGGTATAGCATTTGGTTGTGAGGTTAAAGAGGCTGGTGAGATCATGCATGGTAAAATGTCAGATATTTTACATGATGGAAAAGGGGTGTTCGAAAACATACCCGATCCATTCAAAGCAATAAGGTATCATTCTCTTGCAGTGGTTCCAGATTCGATTTCTAACGATTTGGAGGTTTCTGCAAAGACAAATAATGGGATAATTATGGGTGTTAGACACAAAGAATATCCTACTGAAGGTATTCAATTCCATCCTGAATCAATAATGACTGATTATGGAAAGCAAATTTTGAGCAATTTTTTGAAGTTGGGGTAATATTGTCCCAAGCTATACCAGAAAACTTTTGATTAAAATCTTAATTTTACGACGGAATGTTATCGCTAACTCGTGGAGGTAATCGTGATAAAAAAATCCATATCAAAATTAATCGAAGGAAAAGATTTGAGTATGGATGAGGCAATGGATGTTATGGAAATTATAATGGATGGCGATGCTACTTCTGCCCAAATCGCTGCTTTCATTACCGCTCTGCGTGTTAAAGGCGAGACGCCTGAAGAAATCGCTGGTATGGCAAGTATAATGAGGAATAAATCAGTTTCGGTACAAGTAAATAAACCTGTTTTAGATACGTGTGGTACTGGTGGGGATGGTGCTAATACATTAAACATATCAACTGCAACAGGATTACTTGTGTCATCAGCAGGGGTTACTGTTGCAAAGCACGGGAATAGAGCTATGTCGGGGTCTACAGGGAGTGCAGATGTTTTAGAAGCTATGGGAGCAAATATTCAGTTAGATGCCAAAGAGGTGGAGTTGTGTTTAGAGAAAATAGGATTTGGTTTCATGTTTGCACAGATGTTTCATCCATCGATGAAATACGCTGCTGCTCCACGAAAGGAAATAGGGATCAGAACTGTATTTAATTTATTGGGACCTTTGACTAATCCTGCAGGAGCTGAATACCAATTGATTGGAGTATCTGAGAAGTCAATTGGCGATAAACTTATTCAAGCTCTCAAGATATTGGGTAGTACGAAGGCACTAGTTGTTCATGGATTAGATGGGTTGGATGAAGTATCTTTAGCTAATGAAACCGAAGTATGGGAATTAAATCAAATGAAGATCAAAAACTATAGAGTTTCTCCTGAACAATTGGGCTTTCAGCCTCAGCCATCAAATTTATTGGCAGTTAAAGATGCAGAAGATAGTGCGAGCAAAATAATTGGTATTTTTGACGGTGACAAAACAGTAGAGAGGAATTCTGTTTTAGCTAATTCAGCACTGGCTTTGTATGCCTGTGGAAAAGCATCAAATTTTAAAGAAGGTGTTTCAATTGCTGCGGATGCAATTGATCAGGGATTAGCACTAAATCACATTAATGCATATGTTGAATACACAAAAAGTCTAAAAAGAGATTAAATTAATTAATGTTGAGTTGGTTTTATGTTAGATGAAATAGTTGAACAAAAGAAATTAGAATTAATTGATACTAAATCTAATATTTCTCAATCCAAATTGATGGAATTGATTGGTGCAAGGAAAAATCCACCATTAAATTTTGCAGGTTCCTTAATGGGAGATAGGATAAGAGTAATAGCTGAAATCAAAAAGAAATCACCGAGCAAAGGACATTTTAATAGTGTATATAGTCATAAAGAGTTAGCTTTGAAATATGCTGATAATGGCGCAGCTGCAATTTCTGTATTGACAAATAAAAAATATTTTGACGGAAGTATTGCAGATATGAGTGACGTGATTGAATTGGTTTCTTCATACCGAATACCAGTTTTAAGGAAAGAATTTATAGTAGATCAATATCAAGTATATGAATCCAGAGCATTTGGAGCTGATGCACTACTGCTAATAGTTTCGGTTTTAGGCATGAAAAAATTAGTAGAAATGTTAGAGCTAGCTAGTTCATTATGGATGCAATGTTTAGTTGAAGTTCACACAGAAGAAGAACTGAAGATTGCTTTAGATGCAGGTGCGGAAATCTTGGGTATCAACAATAGAGATTTAAAAACAATGACGACTAGCATTCAAACCACGGAAAAATTAGCACCATTAATTCCAAACGGCAAAATTATAGTTAGTGAAAGCGGAATTAATTCTTATTCGGATATTGAAAGAGTTAAAAATGTTGGGGTTAATGCAGTGTTGGTTGGGGAATCTTTGGTGACAGCATCTGACCCCGGATTGGCTTTAAGTGGATTAGCATGACCAAGTTGAAAATCTGTGGGTTAATGGATTATCATTCTGCGAGTATTGCAGTTGAAAGCGGAGCTGATTTTTTGGGCTTTGTATTTGTTCCTGGAGCAAGACGTTGTTTAGAAGTTAAAAATGCAAAAAAAATAATTGATAAGTTGAAAACAAAACACCAAAATAAGTTGCCTAATTTAGTTGGATTGTTTGCAAATCAGAAAAGCGAAAGAGTGAATAAGATTGTTGGGAATTTAGATCTTGACCTAGCTCAAATATGTGGAGATGAGACCTTTGAATATGTAAAGGCAATTAATATTCCAACCATAAAACAGGTGAAAGTTGTAGAGCATGCTCAAATTGACTTAAGTATTGCTAATGTGCGTGAACAGATAGAATCGGCATTGAGTTACGGAAGTATGGTTGTGCTAGACAAATATGAATCCAATTCTTATGGAGGAACTGGAAAGAAATTTAATTGGGATATAGCAGCTAAATTATCTGCCAATTATGACTTGATCTTAGCAGGGGGCCTTGATTGCGATAATATTAATGAGGCTATTTCTAAGGTGGGTCCATGGGGAGTTGATGTATCGAGCGGTATTGAGACTAACGGAATCAAAGATGGAGATAAAATAAGAAAGTTTGCATCAAGTGTTCTACAATCATAGATATAGTATTGAAATAAAATATTTACAAATATTTTCCACTTTAGTTAATATTTGATAGCAAAAGGATATCGGGTTTTTAATACACTTATTGGAGGTAATAAATGGCGTATGAATTTGATCATATACACTTGAAATCTGCTGACCCTGGTGCCACTGCTGACTGGTATGTGAAGGCATTCAACTTTAAAATAATCAGTGATGCAGTAAGACCATGGGGTGATAGATTCATTAGGTGTGAGACAGTCGATGGTGCAGTGGTTAATATTTCAGGAGCAAGAACCAATGAGAAGATGGGGGATTCCGATTCTTCTGCTCACTGGGGACTTGAGCACTTTGGGATAAAAGTAGATAACATGGAATATGAGATTGAAAGATTGATAGGATTGGGAGCTAAACTTATGGAAGGTCCTGTAGATGTACCTGATGGACCAATAATAGCCTTTTTTAAGTTGCCAGGTGATGTAAGAGTAGAACTATTACAATTAACTCGTTAAAGTTAATTTAGGAAATCACTATATATCGAAAATCGATAGTCGTATTTATCAAAAAATCATGCTATGAAACAAAATAAAGTATGTAGACAATGTAAGAGTTTGCTTCCTAATCCAAAAGCGAACTATTGTTGGAATTGTGGTAACGAATTTCATGGTAAAACAAGTTTTGAATCAGAAGAACAGTATTCGTTAATAGACTATATATTCAGAATCATAAGAATATTAAGACTAGATGAAACCGTTTATTCAGAAATAAAATCTGATAAATCGAAAAAAGCATATGTTGTGGCTTTTTCGGTATTAATTTTGTCTGCATCTGCAACTATTTTAGGTTTCAGTATTCCTACCGCCGAATTGCCATATCATGTTCTTTACAGGATAGTAGCTTGGTTCACTTGGTTTTTCTTGATATTTATTCTTGGAATTATAGTCTTTCGCAATCGGAAATCTAATCCAAATTGGTTTGATTTGGTTCGAATTGGTGGTATGGCTTCATCTCCGAAAATATTTCAAGTTATTGGGACTTTGCCGGTAATTAGTTATGAAGTGTATTTTGGTTTATTTTTGATAATAACCGGATGGCAGGTATTAGCAATGACTCAAGGTGTGAAAATAATATTTAATAGAGATAAGGCTTCGTTGACTGAGTTTTTGTTGGTTTTGCTAACATTAACTCCTTGGATAGTAATAGAGAGATTTCTCTGAACAAGAGGCGTAGTATGAAAACAGATTGTATATTTTGCAAAATAAAAAAGGGCGAAATCAAAAGTGAGATCTTATATTCAGACCAATATTGTTTTGTAATTAAAGATATTTCACCTAGAGCACAAGTACATCTATTAGTGATTCCTAATAAACATATTGAAGAACTTGTTAATATGGATAAAGGGGATCAAGTTATTATTGGAGAAATGTTTGCTAGTGCTCAGAGACTTGCTACTGATACGGGCATATCTGATTCTGGTTATAGATTAATCATTAATCAAGGGGAACATTCTGGTCAAATGGTTGACCATCTTCATTTGCATGTTATTGGTGGTGAACAACTTGGTGGCATGGTTTGAAGTTAGACAACTTGCCAAAATTGATACAAAGTGAACTTCTTAAACTTCCGGAGAGTTTGTTAGCACATATACAGCGAGCACGTTGTGTTGGGAAAGAAATTAGTAGTATGCATGGGATCGATTTCTTCAGTGTAGATTTAGCAATAGCAACTCATGATTTAGCTAAAAATTTAAACGGAAAAGAATTAATCGATGGATGTAAGAAAATGTGTATCGAAATAAGTTCCGATTATCTTTTAGTTCCTAAATTACTTCATGGGCCTCTTGCTGCAGCATGGTTGAAATACAAGTTTGGTGTTTCCGATGAATACGTCATAGATGCTGTTAAGTACCATACAACTGGTTACCCCAATATGAATCCTGTAGCGAAAGTGGTGTTTTTGGCTGATAAATTAGATAAAGAAAAGATTAAAAGAAACCCGAAATTGGAAAAGGTTTTGTCGGTAGTAGAAACAGATTTAGATGGCGCTATTCTCGCATATATGAATATATTAATAGAGAGTTTGGTAGATCAAAATTTCATAATCCATCCGTATTCGATTGCCTGCCGAAATTATTTACTGCAAAAAAATGAATTCTAATTTCGTTATAGGTTTTAAAATTTATAAGGTTTTATTATGTCTACTTTGTATGTCATAGGGACTCCGATTGGTAATTTAGAAGATATTACATTAAGAGCCTTGAGAATATTATCTGAGGTAGATCTTATAGTTGCTGAAGATACAAGAGTTACTAGTAAGCTATTACGCAAATATGAAATAAAATCGATAATTGAAAGTTATAGCAATAAAGATATTAAGTACAAAACAAAGAAATTTATAGGATATTTGGAAAAGCATGATTTAGCTTTAGTAACAGATGCTGGTACCCCTGCTATTAGCGATCCTGGCAAAGATTTAGTTGATCAAGCCATTACTCATGGGTTTAAAGTTGTTTCTATACCAGGACCTTCTTCTTTAACAGCTTCAGCTTCTATTTCCGGATTAGATTTAAGCAATTTTTTATATTTAGGTTTTTTGCCGAACAAATCGGTAGCTAGGCGTAAAACTTTGTTAACAGTGGTAAATTCAAAGATTCCATTAATTATTTTCGAATCACCCCACCGTCTCAAAAATTGTTTAGAGGATATGAAAGATATTTTAGGTGATCGATTGGTGGTTATCTGCAGAGAATTAACTAAAATACATGAAGAAATATTTAGAGGCAATATTACAGATGCCCAAAAATATTTTCTAAAACCAATTGGCGAATTTACTATAATTATTCAAAATCAAGTTGATGATATTGGTGAAAATATTGATCAAAATGTATTAAAATTAGCCGAAGAATTAATTATAAAATTGAAACGAAATGGTTTAACTTCTAAAGATGTAATTCCTTATTTGTCTAGATTATCGAATATACCTAGAAAAACTCTTTACAGCAAATGGTTGGGTTCTGAAAAACCTCAGGACTAGTGATGTTCAACTATGCTAAGATTCACTAGTGAAATTTTATTTGTGAACCGGAAATAAATAACTATGGCTGATAATATATTAGTTGCTGTTGCATGGCCTTATGCAAATGGCTCTATTCATTTAGGACAAGCGGCGGGTTGCTATTTACCCGCAGATATTTTTGCTAGGTACCATAGATTAAAAGGCAATAATGTTTTGATGGTTTCGGGAAGTGATTCTCATGGTACTCCAATAACTTTACAGGCAGAGAAAACCGGTAAGTCACCTGATGATATAGTTGATTCTTATCATAATGAGTTTTTGAATAATTGGCGAAAATTTGGAATCAGTTTTGATTTGTTTACTACCACTAGGACTGAGAATCACTCAAATGTCGTTGAAAAAATATTCAATAAGCTATTAGAAAAAGGACATATATACAAGTCGTCTATGTCCCAACCTTTTTGTCCCAAGGATAATAGGTTTCTGCCTGATCGATATGTTGAGGGAGTTTGTCCTAACTGCGATTTTGAAGCTGCTAGAGGTGACCAATGCGATAATTGTGGAAGAACATTAGATCCACAAGATTTAAAAGAGATTAAATGCAGGATATGTTCTGACACACCTGAATTTAGAAATTCCGAACATTTTTTTTTGAAATTGACTGATTTTGAAGATTCCTTGGCAGATTGGATTCAAACTCAAAGTCACTGGAAGACAAATGTAAAGAACTTTTCTAAAGCATACATTCAAAAAGGTTTGAAAGATAGAGCGATCACTAGAGATATAAATTGGGGTGTTCCCGTTCCAGTACAGGGATATGAAAACAAAAGGATTTATGTATGGTTTGAAGCAGTAATAGGTTACTTATCGGCTTCAATTGAATGGTCTGAGTCACAGGTAGACGTAAAATGGGAAGATTTTTGGACTGGAGATTCAAAGGCTTATTATTTTATGGGTAAAGACAATATACCTTTTCATACTATAATATGGCCTGCTATTTTAACTGGATATGAAGGTCTGAATTTACCATATGATGTTCCAGCTAATGAATATTTGCAATTGGAAGGATTGAAATTTTCTACCAGTAGGGATTGGGCTGTTTGGTTACCTGAATATTTGGATAAATATGACCCAGATCCGCTTAGATATGTTTTGACAGCAATAATGCCAGAAACAAGCGATTCTGATTTTACTTGGGAACAATACAAACGACTTAACAATGACGAATTGGTTGCTACGTTTGGAAATCTAGTGCATAGAACATTAAGTATGTTGGGTAGAAATTTTGATTCACAGATACCAGAAAAGCCTGCCAAACTGGATGATGAGTCAATTCAGTTATTAGAATTTGCTAGTAAAGAACTTGAAAATATAGCGCTAAACATCGAACTGTGTAAATTTAAATTGGCACTAGAGTCTGCTATGAAAATTGCAAGGAATGCAAACCAGTATTTAGATGCCAAAAAACCTTGGCATACAATTAAAACTTCAGTTGATGAAACAAAAAAAACACTTTGGGTGTCTTTGGCAATATTAAACTGCTTGAAAATCGGATTGTACCCGTTTTTACCATTTACCGCTGAAAAATTGCATGGCATGTTGGGATATGGCGATGAGATTAATTCGTCTGGATGGAATTGGCAACCTGACGATTTGATCAGTGGTTCGATACTCCCCAAACCACAGCCGTTATTTAAAAAAATCGATATAGATGAAGATAATTGATTTTGAAGGAATTGTATTTATGATATGTTTTTTTTAACAAGCTTAGATTAAGAGGTTAAAGTGGCGATAATATATAAAGGATTGGATTTTGTCAGAGAACCCATACTGTCTGATTTGGATGGGGTTAATCTTCGGTTGAAAAAAATTGCAAAAAATCAACCATTGTATATATCTGAACAAATAGATCACCTTATGTCTAATTTGGGTAAAGGCATTAGGCCTATGGCAACTCTACTATCCTCAAAGTTTCATGATAATGATGGTTCAAAATCAGAAATCATGGCGGCTGCTGTAGAGTTACTTCATATCGGTACTTTGGTACATGATGATGTAGTTGACCAAGCAGAAACTAGAAGAGGGGTTGTGACTGTAAGTAAATTATGGGGGCATAATATAGCAGTTCTGGTGGGAGACCATTTATTTGCAAAATCAGCTACGCTAGTGTGCGAAACGGATAACATCCGTGTGATTAAGAGATTTTCTGAAACCATAATGGATTTATCAAGTGGACAGTTAAATGAACACTCTATGGCTTACAACTTGAATCAGACTAAAGACGGGTATTTGGATTGTATATCACTTAAAACAGCCTCTCTTTTTGAAGCAGCCTGCGAAACTGGGGCTATTCTTAGTGGGTCTGATGAAACAATAATTAAGGCGTTAAAAAACTTTGGCAGGAACATAGGAATTGCCTTTCAAATAATTGATGACATATTGGATATTGATGGTTCTCAAATTCAGACCGGTAAACCAATAGGACAGGATTTAGCTAATGGGATTATGACATTGCCTTCTCTGGTAGCGATACATAATAACAAAGGTGAAAATCCAATAGCTGACTTGTTCAATAACCCATATGATGAAAAGTTACTAGATGAATGTGTGCGATTTATACAAGATGAAGGTGTTCTTGAAGAATGTTATGAAATAGCAAGAGGTTACTCTGATAGAGCCTTGGAATCAATTGCCAAACTCAAACCTAATCGTTATCGAGACTCCTTAACTGAGTTGGTTTGTTATGTGATTAATCGCAGGGTGTAATGTTTGATGATGACATAGTTATGGGTTTTGGAAAGTATAGATTGTTGCAATCAAATAACAAGATGTTAAAAAGATTGATTCTAAACTTATAAATTTGAATGTTTTATTTTTGGGTTGGATTAGTATTACAGTAACAATTACCAAAGTCATTATTATGGCAATTACTCCGTTAAAAATATGAGCGTTTGAAAGTTGGTCCCAAATCGGTCCATTGGTGTAAAATAAATCATCAACAAATAAAACTATTCCAGTGTTAAACAAATTGCTTCCAAGTAAGTTAGTTATTGCTAGTTCGGGAGCCTTTAATCTGACAGCTGCGATTGATGTGGCTAATTCTGGTAATGAGGTACTGAGAGCTAGTAATTGAGTACCAACGAAACTTTCTCCCCAGTTCATCATGTGGGCAATTTCTTCTCCTGCACCTGATAGGAATATAGAACTAATTATAATTAAAGTAGCACTAACTAAATAAACCAAGAAACTTTTTGTTAAGGTGGTAGACGTTGATATATCGGGTGTTTGAGGAGAGTGGTCCATTTGATTTTTGTCCATTTTATATATGATGAACATAGATATAATGAAAAATATAATTAACAAATAAGATAATAACCCAACATTCCCAATGCTGAATCCGTATTCCCCGGGGTTCCACAAAGCGATTAAAGTCAAGATGATTAGCGAAATACTAAGTGTGGCAGTGATCCATGTACTTTTATAAACTGACCCAAGGAATGATCTGTTTCTCCAATATGAATCAAGTACAACAACAATAAGTAAGTTAAATATGTTACTGCCAAAAACATCTCCTGCAGCTAAATCTGGAGCATCTAGGCGAGATACTGCATTTATACCTGTGCCTAGTTCAGGTAGAGACGTAGCTGTGGCTAACAATACGACACCTATAAAAGATCTGCCTAATCCAGTTTTGGTAGCGATATTATCTGCGGACTTTGCTAAATACTTTGATGTAAACAATATGACTGCAGCAGCAATTATCAATTGT
>CEOQ01064017.1_pt1 | contig 36264 bp, 26 predicted proteins | sample 361351 | NCBI WGS metagenome assembly CEOQ01 (sample SAMEA2619907, study PRJEB7988) | marine metagenome | biome: marine biome (ENVO:00000447); feature: deep chlorophyll maximum layer (ENVO:xxxxxxxx); material: "saline water (ENVO:00002010), including plankton (ENVO:xxxxxxxx)" | depth 60 m | reverse complement strand
ATACTTCTATGTCTTTTTTATGAAATCGTTCTATCAGCAACTGAAACTCAGTTGCTTCAATGGTTCATCCAGGTGTATTTGCTTTTGGATAACAAAAAATGACTTTCCGTTTTTTTGAATTAAGCCTTATGGTTTCTCCATCTTGATTTAAGAAATTTACTTTTCCTAGACTTTGTCCTATTTTTATCATCTATAATCTCCATTATACTTTCGCATTACACCTACGACAATTCCTTGGATTCTTACTTTGTCTAAATTATATATCATTGGCTCCATGTATCTATTAGCGGGATGTAGTTCGATCTTATCATCTCTTCGAAAAAACTTTTTTATTGTAACTTCATTATGATCAATAAGAGCTACAACTGTTTGTCCGTTTAATGCTTCTACTTTTTCTTGGATAATAACAAAATCTCCACTTTGTATATGATCCTCTATCATAGAATCTCCGAATACTTTTAAAACATAGTGCTTTCCTCTTTGCAAAAAAGAAGATGGAACCTCAATAGCTTCTGGATTAGGAATTGCTTCTATTGGTTTACCCGCTGAAACTACGCCTAAAATTTCAAGATTATTTATTGATGTTTTTTCTGGGGTAAATTCAATTGATCTGGCTTTATTCCATTGATGATGAATAACACCTTTTTCTTTAAGAGCACGAATATGTTTATAAACTGTTCCTTTGGAAGTAAATCCAAAGCTTGAAGCTATTTCATCAAAAGTTGGTGCATATCCATATCGTGATATATAACCCCGAAGGTAGTCTACTATTTCTTTTTGTCTTTTAGTTAAAAACATGGGTACAAACAGCGTATAAATATACGCTTATTAAACATATTAAGTAAAACTAAAATTCTAATTGAGATCGAATTCCATCTACTTGGCGTTGGAAATCTGATTTATTATTCATTTTTCCTTTTACTGAACGGCAAGCATGAATAACTGTTGTATGGTCTCTACCTCCAAAATGTAAACCGATATTTTCTAGTGATGCGCCTACAACTTCCCTGGATAAATACATTGCAACCTGCCTAGCATTTGCAACTTCCATTTTTCTACCTCTTCCAATTAATTTATTTTCTGGTACATCTAGGGATTCGCTAACGCTCTGTATAACATCATCTATAGACACACTTTTTGCACCAGACCGCCCCAAAGTTTCTCTCAAAGCACGTTTCGCCAACGACATTGTTATATCAGTATGGGAAAGGGATGAATATGCTAAAAGTTTTATTAAAGCTCCTTCCATCTCTCGAATATTTCCCCGAACATTTGTAGCGATAAGCTCTGTAATTTCAAAAGGTATTTCAAGACTATCATCCGCTGCTTTTTTTTGAAGAATCGCAATCCTTGTTTCTAAATTTGGTGCCTGAACATCAACAATAAGACCTGATTGAAACCTTGACAAAAGTCGATCTTTTAAACCATATAATTCACTGGGGTGTCTATCCATTGTAAGGATTACTTGCTTTCCTCGTTGATATAAATCATTAAAAGTATGAAAAAATTGTTCTTGTGTTTGTTCTTTCTTTTGCAAAAACTGTATATCATCAACTAACAAGACATCAACATTTCTATATCTTGTTGAAAAGTTTGAGCTATTGTTATTTTGAATAGCGGAAATAAAATCCAGAGTGAATTTTTCGCTAGTTGTATAATGAACTTTTGGAGCAGGTTTTCTTATTAAAACTTTATTGCCTATTGCTTGCAACAAATGAGTTTTTCCTAAGCCTACACCTCCATATATAACAAGTGGATTAAAAGAAGTTTGTCCTGGTGAATCGGCCACTGAAACACTAGCCGCTTTTGCTAGCTGATTGTTTGAGCCTTCTACAAAACTAGTAAAGGTATACCGTTTGTTTAAGCGGCTTCCACTATCATAAAATCTCTCATTAGGGTCTATACTTTTTTCTATAGCATTATCACCGTTTGTCTCTTTTTTCTGTGGTTCTCCAAGAACAACACTATAACGAACAATTAACTTTTTTCCTGAAATAGCTTTAATCTTTGATAAAAGCATTTTTCTATAATGACGATCAATCCATTCATAATAAAACTTACTAGGAACCTCTAAAGTAATTGATTTGGCATCTAAACCAACAGCGCTAATTGGTTCAAACCAAGTTGCATATGTTTGTTCATTAAGAACTGAACGAATTTCTGTAGAAACAGCGGACCACAGATCCGAAGCTGTCAAAGTTGTTTTATCCACAATTTATCCACACCATGTTAGACTCTTTAATTTATTCTTTCCACTCCTCTGATATCAAGCCTTATATTTTGTTTTTTTTTATTAACAGCACACATTTTTATTATTTCAAGGAATCGTTGCTGTGAGGTTGTGGCTTAGTTAAGTTTACTAGCTAAAATTTGGTGATTTATGAAAAGGACTTATCAACCTAGTAAAAGAAAACGAAAAAACAAGCATGGTTTCCGCACAAGGTCGTCTTCACCCGGTGGGAGGCGTATTCTACGAAGACGGCGTAAAAAAGGTCGTAAAGAAATTTCTGCTTAAATAAACATTTTCTTTTTCTAATTGTTAATAATGATTGATACAAGGCAGACAAAGCTTCCTTTAAATGCCCCTTTATTTTCTAGGAAGCTTGTGGCTGTTGCTGAATCCATTTTATCGTCAATATTTGTTTCAACAATACGATTGTATCAAAGATATATTTCACCTTTTTTCCTTCCTAGGTGTCGCTTTCATCCTACATGTTCTGAATATGCTCTTAAAGCTTTTAAACGGTTCTCTCCGATCAAAGCCTTCATTCTATCTTTAAAGCGAATTATAAAGTGCAACCCTTGGGGTGGTTCTGGATCGGATCCTTTACCAAAATAATGGACAAGAAAACAATAGTTGCATTTTTTCTAATAGCTATAATTCTTATGGCAATGCCATACTATTATGAATTCTTAGGCCTAACACCTTCTAATTCGAAAACCATTGATGAAAACAAAACGATTGATGGTGCTTACCCTCATGAAAAGCAAAGCTCCCAAAGGTTTTTAGACAATGATTCTATTTCTTATAATTCATTGAACACCCAATCAAAAGAGCTTGTTGTCTTTCTTGACTCCCCCCTTTATACTGCTGGGATATCTTCACAAGGGGGAGGCTCCATCGTTAGTTTTCTTCTAAAAGAATATATGGTCAACGACACAAGTCTCGTAAACCTTATTGATACAGATTTCAATGGAGACAATCTACAACTTGAATTCACAGATTTTAACGGGAATCAAATCACTCTTTCGGAGTTTTGGTCTATTGAAAACCCCTATAATAATAACGATACCATTAGTATAGACTCTCCTATAAAATTATCCTTTTCTTCATCAATAGAAGGGAATCAAATAAGAAAGGATCTTACTTTTTATCCTAATAGCTACACAATAAATGTGTTCGTTGATCTTCAAAAAATTAGTGATAGATATATCGCTCAAGAACGCTTTACTCTTAATTGGAATGGTGGACTTACTTCTACAGAGCCTAACAAAAAAGATGAGGCTAGTTTTTTCTCCGCAAATCTTTCACAAGGACAAGAAATTTCTAAGCATGGCGGGAAAGTGGGCAAAAAAATCGCTGCAACTGGTAGAACTGATTGGGCGTCTATACGTTCCAAATACTTTTCAGCGGCAATTATTCCCATTACCACCAGTAATTATGGTGCAATAGAAGCAAAGAATAATAATCTCATCAAAACTTCAATTAACAAGGATGTTCCATTTTATAAAATGGGTGTTGGCTTTTCATCTTCTGGGCCCGCTGAAGCCCTAATATATCTTGGCCCGCTTCAATACGATAGAATAAAAAAGTTAGGTGTTGGCTTAGAAAACACACTAAGCCTTGGTCTTGCTCCAATTCGCTTCATTGGTAGAGCTATTTTATTCTTACTAGTTAGTTTACAGAGTTTTATTCCGAATTATGGTTTTGTTCTCATAATCTTTTCAGTATTAATAAAAATTCTTGTATATCCTTTAACGAAGAAAAGTTATCAATCAATGAAGGAAATTCAAACCATCCAACCTGAAGTAACTAAACTAAGAGAAAAGTTTAAAAATGACCCTCAAAAACTTAATCAAGCAACCATGAATCTGTATAAAGAACATGGGGTTAACCCGCTTGGAGGTTGCTTGCCAATGTTACTTCAAATGCCCCTTTTGTTCGCCCTTTTTATTGTATTTAGATCTACTATAGAATTGCGTGGGGCCCCCTTCATTTTTTGGGTCTCGGATCTATCTCAACCAGATGCTTTAATTTCTCTTCCTTTTAATATTCCTCTTTATGGGGACCAAATTAGCTTGCTTCCTCTTTTAATGGGTGTTTCAATGTTTGTTCAACAAAAAATGACTACTAGCCAAGCAAACCCTCAACAAAAAATTATGACACAATTTATGTCTGTATTTTTTGTAATTCTTTTTAACCAATTTCCTTCAGGTTTAAACCTATACTATACTCTTTTTAATATTCTTACTATACTTCAACAAAAATATCTTGTCCATCCAAAAGGAAGTACAAAAGCAACCCAAAGAAAATAGCATGACACCTTCTGTTGGTCTCAAGAAAAATCCTGTGGCCTCTTTTCCTACAATAGCCTCACTTATTACCAGCCCTGGTATAGCTGGTATCGCCGTGATTCGGATCAGTGGATCGCTTTCTCTTAAGGTAGCAAAAAAGATTACTGGTAAAAAGGAGAACTTTATTTTTTCGCCTAGATACGCCATATATACGCCTATTCTCTCTAGTGAAAACAAAGAGATTGATTCGGCTATAGTCACGTTTTTCCCTTCACCAAATTCATTTACTGGGGAAGATGTGGTTGAAATCTCTTGCCATGGAGGAGAAATCATAGCAAGCCAAATTCTAGAGACGTGCTATGATTTTGGTTGCCAGCCAGCTCAACGAGGTGAATTCACCAGAAGGGCTTTTATAAATGGAAAAATAGATCTTTGTCAAGCCGAAGCTGTTGCCGACGTTATTATGTCTGGCTCAACAATGGGAAAGGAGGCTAATTATAGAATTTTGTCTGGTAAGTTTTCAAAATTAATTGAAAGCTTGAGGTCAACATTAACAAACCTTGTTATTACGATTGAGGCTGAACTAGATTTTGCTGATGATGAGATTACTCCAACTAAATTAGACCAAAAAATTAATTTGATTTCAAATGTGTTGCGGGCCACACAAGATGTTCTTGCTACCTATAAAACAGGAAAGATGTTGGACAGTGGTGCTCTGGTTATATTGGCGGGCCTACCAAATGCAGGAAAATCAAGCCTGTTGAATGCTATAATTGGAGAAGAAAGGGCTATTGTTGCTTCTAGCCCTGGCACTACACGTGATGCCATTGAGGTTCCTTTTATAATTAACAACTTCCCGATTAGGTTTGTTGATACGGCTGGTATTAGAGATAAAACTTCAAGCGGGATAGAACAAAAAGGGATTGGGTTTACCCGGGATTATTTAAATAAAGCTGATTTGATCCTTAATATTGTTGATGTTTCAAATAAATCTGACCCGACAGTATCTATCTTTAATTCTAACGAGCCCCAAACCACCCCTTCTATTAATGTGTTTAACAAATGTGATTTAATTGATTCTCCACTCTCTTTTGATGTTAATAATAATATTTTTACATCTGCCCTTTCAGGCCAAGGGCTTGATATCCTTCTAGAAAAAATATATAACACTTTGAATAGTCAGGTTGCTATTTCTTCAGAAGTTATTTTAACCAACCAACGTCATCGAAATTCTCTAATAAAATTTGAAAGTTGTTTGTGTTCATTGTTGGAAGATATGGAACGTGAGCTACCTACTGATGTAATAGCTTCTGAGTTGCGTATTGGGGTTTCTCTTCTTGATGAGTTACTAGGAGTGACTACTGCCGATGATATTTTAGAAAATATTTTTTCGAATTTTTGTATAGGAAAATAATGTTTCACGTGAAACGATGAAATTTATATGAAACGCTTTGATGTTATTGTTGTGGGTGGTGGTCACGCGGGTGTTGAGGCCAGCCTTTCTTGTGCGGGCCTTGGTTTAAGTACAGCCCTTATAACTTTAGATAAATCTGCAATAGGTCGAATGTCTTGCAATCCTGCGGTTGGTGGTTTAGCAAAGGGTCATTTAGTCCGAGAGATTGATGCCCTTGGAGGTAAAATGGGCATTTTTACTGATAAAGCTGGGATTCAATTTAAAATGCTTAACCGATCAAAAGGTAAGGCTGTGTGGTCGCCTAGAGCTCAAGTTGATAAAAAAAAATATGAAAAAATTGTTCAGTTAACTGTAAACAATCAAGCAAATCTAACTGTTATTGAATCAGAGGCTAGAAAAATTCTTAGCTTAGGAAACAAAATTGTTGGTATAGAACTTGATGATTCAATAAAAATTAATGCTGTGGCTGTTGTTTTAACTTGTGGAACTTTTCTAAACGGTTTAATTCATGTTGGCCGTCGAAAAATACGTGCTGGAAGAATGGGCGAAGAAGCTTCTGATGGTATAACCGAATCGCTCGTATCGCATGGCTTTATTTCTGGTCGGCTTAAAACAGGAACCCCTCCTCGACTTCGATCAGACTCAATTAATTGGAATAAAGTTAAACCTGTGTTTGGCGATGAACAACCTAGGCCTTTTTCATTTAAAACCTTTGATTTTTCTCCACCTAATCTACCGTGCCATTTTGTTAACACAAACCGCTGTACGCACGATATTATTAGCAAGCACTTGCATGAGTCGCCTATTTATTGTGATGAAATAGTTGGGGTGGGCCCGCGGTATTGCCCCTCAATTGAAGACAAGGTTGTTAGATTTTCAAATAGAGACTCCCACCATCTTTTTCTTGAGCCTGAATGGAGTGGCTCCAGCCAAATATATACAAATGGTTTTTCTACTAGTTTACCTGAAAAAACCCAAATTAAAGCCCTTCGTACTGTAAAAGGTTTAGAGCGTGTTTCTTTTTACAGGCCTGGTTATGCTATAGAATATGATTTCTTTCTTCCTTCTCAATTAAAATCGTCTTTAGAAACAAAAGATTTGCAAGGGTTGTTTTTAGCTGGACAGCTTAATGGTACGTCTGGATATGAAGAAGCGGCAGCCCAAGGTTTGATAGCTGGCATTAACGCTGCTCGGTTTGTTCAAAACGAACCTTCTATAGTTTTTGGTAGAAACGATGCTTATATAGGTGTTTTAATTGATGACCTTGTAACAAAAGACACTTTGGAACCTTACAGAATGTTTACGTCTCATGCTGAGTATCGCTTGTTGCTACGTCACACAAACGCTGATCTACGTCTTTTTGATGTAGCTAAGTTGGTTGGCCTCCTTAGTGATGAAGATTTAAGTTTAACCGCAAAAAAAAGGTCTTTTATTAGTTCTTTTGAAGGTGATTTTTTACAATATAGACCTTCCTTAGAAGATACGAATTCTTTGCTCAACTCTTTGGGTGAAAAAGAGGCAAAAAACAAACTGTCTGTATCTGAAGTTTTGCGTCGGCCAGCAGTTTCAATTGATGACGTCTTGAGGTCTTCAATTATTAGCCCCGATTTTTCTATGTTTTCTAAAGAACAGTGTTGCGATTTACTCGACGAAATAGAAACAATTGTTAAGTATGATGGATATATCGATAGGCAAAATTCTCTTATAAAAAAATTAGCGCAAAACGAAACATCTGTTATACCTAAAAATTTTGACTATAATGGTTGTCGTGCAATTTCTCTAGAGGGTCGTGAAAAGCTTTCCTTGGTTCGACCACAAACCATTGGGCAGGCGTCGCGAATTTCAGGGGTTTCTCCTGCTGATGTTGCTGCTCTTTCAGTTTTTCTTATTTCATAGTGTTTTCTGTTCCACGTGAAACGTCTCGCTTTTTATCTACAGCCAAACTTTTAAAGCTTTTTGAGTCAACACTTGAGGGTGCGTTTTCCTTTCAATCTGGTTCTGTGCCGTTTTTTACAAATATTCATTCTTCTCTTCTTCCTTTTTTATTATTATGGTTCTCTCGATTAAAATCTGTTCGGTCTATAGTTTCTATTAATAACTTTACTCTTCGCCAAAAACTGTTTGAAGCTCTTTCAAAAATTGAACCGGATTCTTGTTATAATATTTCCCGTTCTTCATATGAAGGGCTAACGAGTGCTGACCATCATGCTATAAATTCTTTTGCAAGAGGTAGGGGTTCGTTTCTTTTGGTTTCTCCTGGGGTTGTTAATAGTGTTGCTACGGCTATGAAAAATAACGTAGAGGACTCGGTTTTTCTTTCTTCTATAAAAAACCGGTCGGAGTTTATTGGTCTTTTAGATTCCTGGGGTTTGGATTGTGTTCGGCGGGTTGATTCCCCTGGTACTTATGCTGTTAGAGGTTCAATTGTAGATTTTTTTCTTATGGGGTATTTAATGCCTATTAGATTAGAGTTTTATGGTGAAAAAATTGAGTCTGCCAGATCCTTTAATGTTGGAACACAAAAAATGGTGGAGGTTTTAGAGTTGGTTGATGTTAAGTTGGTTCCTCCTGTTAAAATTTCCAAAACCTTAGACAAGGTAATGGGTGTGAAGGTCAAGTCTTTATCTGTTTTTTCTTTAGAATCTACGGGAGTTACAAATATTTTTGACCTTTCTCCTGTTGTGCAACCTTTTTGTGGACCTTTTGATTTGGCTTGTGTTGACCACCCTAGTTTTATTGGCAACCGGTTTGTTTTAAAACAGCTTCTTGGTAAGTATTCTAACCCTTTATTTTCATGTGTCCTCTTTTGTAGTGATGTTCATAACTCTACGGTAAAGAAAGATCCTTTTTTTAACCCCTTTCTTGTAAGCAACCTACCTTTTAATATTTCTTTTTCTTCTAGTGTCTTAAAGTTTTTTTGGGTTTCTTTATATTCGGTTTATGAAATACAGGAGAGACCTGTTTCTGTTTCTATCCCAATAAAAAGAGCTAAACCTCCTGCAAGTCTCTCTGTTTTTCCTTGGAAAGGGCCCGTTGTGCATGAAAACTTGGGTGTAGGTTTATATATGGGTTTGTCGGCGGTTAGTAAAAACAATGTTTTAAGAGAGTGTGTAGCGTTGGAGTTTAAACATGGCGACTTAGTTCATGTACCTTTAGACAGTTTAAGTCTTATTACTAACTATGTTTCAAATGAAAAAAGTGTTCCTTTGTCTGATTTACGTTCTGGTCGGTGGTCTAAAATAAAAAAAAGAGCTATAGAGGCTGCTGGAAAAACGCTTGATCGTTTTATTGAAATTTATGGCAAGCGTGATCGTGTTGATGGTTTTGCTTTTTCTCCTAATAGCTTTCAAATGGATCAGTTAGTAGAATCTTTTCCTTATTCTGAGACAAAAGATCAGATAAAATGCTTAGAAGATGTTCAAAAAGATATGGAGAGTAAGAAACCAATGGATAGGTTGGTTTGTGGTGATGTTGGGGTTGGTAAAACAGAGATCGCTATTAGGGCAGCTTACAAAGCAATCACCGATGGTAAACAGGTTTTATTGTTTGCACCAACCACAATTCTTGCAACTCAGTTGTTTAATAGTTTTTCTCAAAGGCTTTCTCCATTGGGTGTAGAGGTTTTGGGGTTTTCTCGATTAACCAACAAAAACGAGCTTAAAAAGGTTCTTTCGGCTCTAAAATTAGGTGTTGTTTGCGTTGTGGTTGGTACCCACAGATTGCTTTCACAGGTTATTAGGTTTTCAAAACTAGGGCTTGTTATAATCGATGAAGAGCATCGTTTTGGTGCCAAACAAAAAGAGTTTTTGAGAGACTTCTGCTCGGGTGTTGATGTTTTAAGTATGAGCGCCACACCAATTCCTAGAACCCTCCAATTTTCACTTTCAGGTATTCGTGATATTTCTAGAATAAAAACACCACCCCCTGGTCGACTTCCAATAATAACCTCTGTGGAAGAGTTTAGTTTTAATTTTATAAAAAGAGCTGTCTTATATGAGGTTGGTCGAGGGGGTCAAATTTTCTTTGTAAATAGCAACATTTCTGAGATTCCAAAACTTAAAAGCCGACTAGAAAATCTTTTGCCTGATATAAAAATTGGTTTAGCTCACGGGAGGTTAAGCGCCAAAGAGTTAGAGTCTGTTATGTTGAAAATGGTTGGTGGTGAATTAGATATGCTTATTTCTACCACTATAATTGAGGCGGGAATTGATTTGCCCCGTGTAAACACTATTTTTATAAATAATGCTCACAGGTATGGTCTCGCTCAGTTGTATCAAATGCGTGGAAGGGTTGGTAGGTCGGCTATTCAGGCTTATTGCTATTTGGTTTTGCCTAAGTTTGATGTTGGTGGTAATGCAAAAGAACGTCTTAGAACAATTCAGTATAATGTGGAGTTAGGGTCTGGTTTTTCTGTTGCTATGCGTGATTTAGAGATGAGGGGAAGTGGAAATTTGTTTGGTGTAGAACAAAGTGGCCATTTAGCTTCTATAGGTTTTCATTTGTATACAAAAATAGTGCAAGAGGCCGCGAAAAAAAGGTTTGAAAATAAAAACGGTGGTGGTTTATCTGAGAATAAGGAAATTGGTGTTTCTGTTGTTGGTGATGCTCTAATCCCTAGTAATTATATTCAAGATCAAGATGATCGTTTATATTTTTATCAACTTTTAGCTACTTCCACAAAAACCGAATGTGTTGTTGCAGTAGAAGAGGAAATGTTAGATCGTTTTGGGCCGCTCCCAAAAGAGGTTTTAAGGCTTCTTTCAATAAAAAGAATTCGTTTAGCCTCTGTTGGTTTTTGTGTTGATTTTGTTGAAGTTACTAATAATGGTTCTACAATATGGTTTATTAAAAACTCTAATTTGGTGTCATCTATAGGTAGGCTTCTCGGGTCTATTTCAACTAAAAACATACCGTTTTCAATAATTAATGGCCCCAAAGGAAGGGGTGGTTTGTTTCTTCCCTTGAATCTCATTACTGAATCTTTATTAACGATAGAATACACTTTTGAATCCAGTGTCTCTAGCGTTTAATTTGTCTTGTGATTTTGTTTAAAAAAAATAGTGTTTTTAGGTTTTGGTTTTTAGTTCACTTGTCTTTCCTTTTTTTTGGTTGTGGTGAAGAAAAAAAGGTGGTGTCTAAAACATCGTTCCTATTGGAGGGTGGTGGTGTTAAGGATTCTCTCGGGGCTCAGGCTTTATTGTATTTGGCATATGAAAAAAGTGGTGAAAATTATGATGATAGTGTTGATGTTCTTGTACAAAAATATCGTGAAGCTCTACTGGGAAATCTTTTTTGGGAGGAATATCAGTCTACGAGAATATCGGTAGATATGGAAGAAATTCGATCGTATTATCTTACCAACAGGGTTAGATTTCAAAGAACTACCAACCAACTTCGTTTATTATCTTTTGTTTTAACAGATGTTGAAACAGCTCTGTCGGTTAAACAAGTTTTAGAACAAAACAACCCTAAAACAAGAATGACGATAATAGCTGATCATGGGGTCTCACCTTCTACAATCTCTCCTGGTGTAATGCCACAAGCTATAGACGAAATACTGTTTAATAGTGTTTTTCGAAGGGGGGTTATAGGACCAATTGAATCAAACCTTGGTTTTCATGTTTTTGAGTTGTTAGATTTTTTTCCTTCTGGCTCGTTTCGTGGGCTAGAAGAGGTTTATGATGAGGTCTCACAAGAAATATATAGAAGCAAACGTTTAACCTTGTTTTCTTTTTTACTTGACAGTTTGACTTTAGAATACAAAAAAACTGTTGACAATATTAAAACGGAGGAGGTTCAAGATTGAGGATTTTTCTATTCTCTTTTTTTTCATCTTTTTTTCTTTGTTTCACCCTAACAGGGCAAAACCTGGTAGATGGAATAGCTGCTATTGTTGGGGAGCATGTGATTTTAAAAAGTGATGTTGCTCAGCTTGTTCAAATGACAGCAATGGAGCAAAGGTTAGATCCACGAACAAACATAAAAGAACTTGAAGAGCTGCAGGCGCGTGTCGTAGAATCTTTAATTAATCAAAAACTTATCCTTGAAATAGCGGAAGTAGAAAGTATTGAGGTAGAAGATCGAGAGGTAGATCAAGCTGTTGAGCAATATATTGCTCAATCAGTGTCTCAAGCTGGCTCTGAAGAACGTTTAGAGGGAATTTTAGGAAAACGACTAAGTGAACTACGTCGTGAGTGGTGGCCTGATATGAGGGAACAATTAATTGCCGAAAGATATCAAAACCAACTTTTTAGTGATGTTGTGGTTACCAGAGATGAAACAGTTGTATTTTACAATAAGTTTAAGGATTCTCTAAAAACCGTACCAACGTCATACAACGCAAACCATATTTTTTTGTCTATTAAGCCTGGGGAAGAAAGTCTTGGTGAGGCTTTTGCTTTAGCCGATTCTATAAGAAGAGAAATTGTTGGTGGTTCAGATTTTGCGCTTTTGGCTGAAAGATTTTCTGAAGATCCTGGCTCAGCAAAACAGGGTGGTGTTCTCGGTTTTGTTGGTCGTGGTACTTTGGTTCCAGAGTTTGAACGGGTTGCTTATTCTTTAAATCCTGGAGAGACTAGCGGTGTAGTTAAAACAGAGTTTGGTTACCATGTGATAGAAACTGTTGAAGTTTTAGGTGATAAAATCAATGCAAGGCACATTTTAATAACACCAAAAGCTGGTCCCAAAGATGAAGATAGAGCTTATTCCTTGGGTCTAACTATTAAGGATAGCGTTCAAACATTAAAAGATTTTTCTCTTTTTGCTAAAAAATATTCAGAGGATATTAGCACAAAGGACTCGGGTGGGCGTTTGGGTTGGATTGACTCCGAACGATTTCCTATAGAAAATATTAGGAAGGTTTTACCAAGACTAGATGTTTCTGTTTGTTCAAACCCAATAACAGTCGAAAGTGGTTTTCATCTTTTATTTATAAGCGAAGTTAGAAAAGGCGGAAAACCTTCTTTACAAACCCATTGGGCCGAAATTGAAGGGTTGGCTGTTGCAGAAAAGAAAAATGATCGCTTTGAAGATTGGTTAGAAAGAGCTACCTCTTCTATTTATGTGGAAAATTTCTTAATAAAAGAATAGTAGCGTTGTATACATATTTTTACAAAATTTCAAAAAAAGTGTGTATAACAATATAATTGATATCTAAATAAGTCTTTTCTGTGGGTAAATTGTTTTTTTTAACAAATTATTCACATTAACTCTTATATGAGTTAATTGATATATCTATATATATAATTGAGGATAGAGTGTCCTTGTAATCTTTTTTTAAGAAGTAAACATTATATATTAATAAAACTTTATATTAATAAAGAATATTTATTAAATATAATCACCTTAATTTTGGATAAAAAGAAGTTGTAAGACAAAAAAAATTGAATTAATCTAAATCTAGATATAAGTATGCATTGTCAAATCAAAAACCTCAAAAACTTTAAAAGGTTGAACTTTAAATGAAACTCTCTATATCTAGAAACACACTTCAAACGTCACTTCAACACCTAGCAAAAGCAACACCAACCAGGTCAACCATTCCAATTCTTAGTCAAGTCTTGTTTGAAGCGAAAGAAAACAAATTAGAACTTCGCGCAACTGATCTGGAAATAACAGTAGTAATAAAAACGGAAGCATCTATTATAACCGAAGGAAGTATAGCTATTCCCCACAAAACCTTAATAGATATAACCAACGCACTTCCAGAAACAGAAATAGTAATAGAGGTAATAAACAACTCTAGGATAATAATACAAACAACGTTTGGAAACTATGATATATCAGGGTCAGCACCCGAGGAGTTTCCTTCAATGCCGGAAGTTGATAATAAAAAAGAAATAAACATATCATCCAAAACACTAAAAAGGTTAATTGATAAAACATCTTTTGCATTAAGCGCTGACGAATTAAAACCCGCGTTAATGGGGGCTCTTTTAGAAGTAAAACCACAAAACATAGCTTCTATAGCAACAGACGGACACAGACTATCTTTTTGCGCTAGATCAGATTTTAGTTCCGTGGGGTATGAAGGTGATGTCATTATACCAAAAAAATTTTTGGGACTTGTTTTACCCTACTTAGAACAAGAAAAAAAATCAACCCTTTGGGTTGGTGATAACCACGTAACGGTTTCTTTTGATCAAATCACAATTTTCTCTAGAATAGTTGATGAACAATACCCTAATTACAAAGCAGTGCTTCCTGTTGACAACAACAAAAAAATTCTTGTTGATAGAGAAGAACTTCTTTCCTCTGTAAAAAGGGTTAGCATTTTTTCAAACCGCTCTACTAGACAAGTTGAAATAACGCTAACAAATAACCAGGCGGTGGTTACAACAGAAGACGCTGAAAAGGCAACAAGTGCTAAAGAAATAATTAAAGTTGAATATAATTCCGAAAACATTTCTTTAGGATTTAATGCCAATTATTTGGTTGATATATTATCACACCTTGACACAAAAAAAGTTAAAATAACGATGAACACACCAACATCAGCTGTGTTAATTACTCCAGTTTCACAGGCTGAAGACGAAGAAAACACCATGTTGCTTATGCCAATGAGAACAAACTAAAAAAACAATCCAAAAACAACAAATTGTAATTTTTATAATTTTAAAAGCGGGAGAATAAACATTCGTGCAAGAATTAGGTACTGTTCTAAAAGATACCCTAAAACAGACAGGAATTGATCGCGAGATCCAACAGAAAAAAACACTTTTTCTTTGGGAAGAAATTGTCGGCAAAACAATTGCGAAAAACTGTAAAGCGTACAAAATCCAAAAGAAAAAACTAATTATAAAAGCATCTACTCCTGTTTGGAGAAACGAAATAACATTAAAAAAGGAAGAGTTAGTAGAAAAAACAAACCAATTTTTTGGTGAAAACATTATAAAGGATATTAAGGTTATTTAATATGTCTAAAACACAAAAAGACTATAGCGCAGAGAACATTACAGTTCTAGAGGGTCTAGAAGCCGTAAGAAAAAGGCCAGCAATGTATATTGGCGATGTTGGTAAAAGAGGCTTACACCACCTAATCAACGAAGTAGTTGATAACAGTGTTGACGAAGCCCTGGCTGGCCACTGTACAAAAATATCTGTAACTATTAATAAAAACAACTCGATTTCTATTGAAGATGACGGACGAGGAATTCCAGTTGATATTCACAAAAATGAAAAAAAACCAGCCCTAGAGGTTGTCATGACAGTATTACATGCTGGAGGAAAGTTTGATAAAGGCAGTTATAAAGTTTCGGGGGGATTACATGGGGTTGGTGTTTCAGTTGTTAACGCTCTATCTAGTTGGTTAGAAGCTGAGGTTAAAAGAGATGGAAAAATTTATACCCAAAGATACGAATATGGTTCAACAACAACCCAGCTAAAATCCTCTGGAAAAGCAACTAGAACAGGAACAAAAATAACTTTTTTACCAGATGAGAAAATATTTAAACATATTGTTTGGGATTTTGAAGTGATTACAGAACGTCTTCGCGAGCTTGCCTACCTTAACAAAGAATTAGAAATATCAATTTCAGATAAAAGATCCAAAGATAAAGAAAGAAAAGAATCTTTTAGATATAAAGGGGGGCTTTCAGATTATGTTAAATTTTTAGATAGTTCAAGAAATGCTCTTCACAATAAAGTAATTATTGTATCTAAGGATTCCGGTGAGGTTCCAGTAGAGGTTGCTTTACGGTATAATGATGGCTACAATGAAAACATCCTTACTTTCGTTAATAATATAAATACCATAGAAGGCGGCACACACCTATCAGGCCTTCGTTCTGCTCTAACAAGAGCCATGAACACATATTCAACCAAAAACAACCTTATTAAAACTAATAAAAATGAAAAAATTTCTTTGTCCGGGGAAGATTTTAGAGAAGGTCTCACCGCAGTTATTTCGGTTAAAGTTGCAGAACCTCAGTTTGAAGGACAAACAAAAACAAAACTAGGTAATGGTGATGTAAAAGGACTTGTTGACGCTGTTGTTTATGAGGGCCTACAAGAATTTTTAGAGCAGAACCCTACTGTTGGAAAGAGAATTATAGAGAAAGCTGTTATGTCAGCAAGAAGCAGACTGGCGGCGCGGAAAGCAAGAGAGTTAATTCGACGAAAAGGTGCTTTAGAAGGTGGGTCTCTTCCAGGAAAGTTAGCAGATTGTTCAAGTAAAAACCCTGAAGAATGCGAACTTTTTCTTGTTGAGGGTGATTCAGCTGGGGGTTCAGCGAAACAAGGAAGAGACAGAAGAACACAAGCAATATTACCATTAAGAGGAAAAGTAATTAACGCTGAAAAAGCTAGGGTCGACAAACTTCTTTCAAACAACGAAATACAAACCATTATTACAGCCCTCGGTACAGGTTATGGTGGTAATGGGGATTTAGAAGAGAGTGAAAAACGTACAGGAACAGAGTTTAATATAGAAAAACTACGATATAAAAAAGTGATCATTATGACAGATGCTGATGTAGATGGAAGCCACATCAGAACTTTACTACTTACTTTTTTATATCGAAAAATGCCCGACCTTATTTTTGGTGGGCATGTATATATAGCCAGACCACCTTTATATAGAGTTAAACAAGGGAAAAAAGAACGATATGCTTTCAACGATGAAGAAAGAGATTCTTTTATTGATAGATTTAAAAAAGAAAATAAAAACCAAAGAATAGACTTACAGCGTTATAAAGGTTTGGGGGAAATGAACAAAGAACAATTATGGTCTACAACAATGGATCCAAATGCTCGTTCTTTATATAAAGTTTCCGTAGATGACCCTAGTATAGCATCTAAGCTTTTTATGGAGTTGATGGGTAGTGATGTTGAAGCTAGGCGGGAGTTTATCACCACCCAAGCAAAATTTGTAGTTAACCTTGATGTTTAGAAAGAGAATGTAATGGACCAACAACGTAGCATATCTATACAACGAGACCTTACCGAAGAAATGAAAGAGAGTTATCTCAATTATTCTATGTCAGTAATAGTTTCTCGAGCTCTACCAGATGCAAGAGATGGCCTTAAACCAATTCATAGACGAATTCTTTATGGAATGAATGAACTTGGTTCACAATGGAATCGTCCCTATAAAAAGTCGGCAAGAATAGTTGGTGATGTAATGGGTAAATATCATCCTCATGGAGATTCTTCTATTTATGATGCTCTTGTTAGGATGGCACAAGATTTTTCTATGAGACATGAATTGGTAGATGGTCAAGGAAACTTTGGTTCTGTTGATGGGGATAACGCAGCGGCAATGAGATATACAGAAGCTAGAATGACAAGGTTTGGAAGTGAAATGCTGAAAGATTTAGATAAAGATACTGTTGATTGGCAGACTAACTTCGATGAAACATTAGATGAACCAATTGTATTGCCAGCCTCTATTCCCAACCTTTTGGTTAACGGTTCTGAGGGTATAGCTGTAGGAATGGCCACTAAAATTCCTCCTCACAACCTTGTTGAAGTAATCAATGCAACTGTTGAAGTTATTGATAACCCAGAAGCAACAGTTGAAGATATAATGAAACATGTAAAAGGCCCCGACTTTCCTACTGGTGCAACAATTGAAGGTCTTGATGGAATTAAACAAGCATACGAAACAGGAAGAGGTAAGATTACAGTTAGAGCAAAAGCTTTTATAGAGTCTTTGAAAGGTGGGAAGTCAAACATTGTAGTTAATGAAATACCTTATCAAGTCAATAAAGCTAATCTAATAGAAAAAATAGCTGACCATGTTAGAAATAAAAAAATTGAAGGAATTGCTGATATAAGAGACGAATCTGATAAAGATGGTATGCGTATTGTTATAGAAACAAAACGAGATATAGTTCCCGAAGTTATTTTAAACCAACTGTATGTAAACAGTCAAATGAAAGACACTTTTGGCATTATTTTGCTTGCTCTTGTAGAAGGTATCCCCAGAATTCTACCATTTAAAACTTTATTGACTTCTTTTGTAAATCATCGCCACGATGTTCTTATAAGAAAAACAAAATACGATCTTCAAGTGGCAGAAGAACGAGCTCATATATTGGAAGGCTTAAAAGTTGCTCTTGATAATATTGATGAAATAATTGAGGTAATTAAAGGGAGTAAAGACCCCAACCAAGCAAAAGAAGGCTTAATTAATAGTTTTGACTTATCTGAACGTCAAGCACAAGCTATTTTAGACATGAGGCTTCAGCGTCTCACGGGCCTTGAGATTGAAAAAATTGTGGAAGAATACAAAGAATTAATCAAATTAATTTCTCAGTTAAAAGGAGTGTTAGAAAGTAAACCACAGCAAATGGCCATTATTAAAGAAGATCTATTAGAAATTCGTGATCGATATGGTGAAGATAGAAGGACAGAAATACAAGAAGTTGGCACTACTTTTTCTGTGGAAGACATGATTGCCGAAGAAGATGTTGTTCTTACTTTTACATATAATGGATATGTGAAAAGAACAGCTGCAACTACATACCGAAGTCAAAGGAGAGGCGGCCGAGGTCTACAAGGAGCAAAAGCTAAAGAAGAAGATTTTGTAGAACACTTATTTGTTGCTAATACACATGACCACATTCTTTTTTTTACAGACAGAGGAAAATGTTATTGGTTAAAAGTACATGAAATTCCGCCCGGAGGAAGAGCGGCAAGAGGTAGGGCAATTGTAAACCTTTTAGGCACTGAACCTGGAGAAAAAGTTAAAGCATTTGTTAGTGTAAAAACCTTCGATGAAGACCGTTTTATTATAATGGCAACAAAAAAAGGAATGATCAAAAAAACGAAGTTGTCAGCTTATGGAAACCCTAGAAAAGGGGGGATTTATGCGATTGATATTCGGGAAGAGGATGAACTAATTGAAGCAAAAATTACTAATGGTGAAAACGATATAGTGTTGGGGACTAGCGATGGTAAATCAATTCGCTTTCCTGAATCTGACGCTAGACCAATGGGAAGAAAAACAAGAGGTGTTACAGGAATAAAACTTTCGAGTAAAGAAGACTATGTCGTAGGTATGGTAGTAGTTAGGCGTGAAGGAACATTGTTAGTAGCAACTGAAAAAGGTTATGGAAAACGAACAGATGTTGTTCAATACCGCATTCAAAAAAGATCTGGAAAAGGTGTTTTAGCAATGCGTACGAATGAAAAAGTTGGAAAAATGGTGGCGATTATGGAAGTGGTGGACTCTGACGATCTAATGGTAATTACAGATACGGGAGTATTAATCCGTCAACCTATAGAAAGTATTCGTACCATTGGTCGAGTTACTCAAGGTGTAAAACTTATACGATTGGATGAAGGAGCAAAAATATCCTCTTTAAGTAGAGTAGCACACGTAGAAACTTTAGACAATGAAGAAGAAACACTATCCAAAAAAGACGATGGCTCTAATATAGAATCTAAAGGCACTACTTAGCAGTGCTTAATTTAGACGGATTTAATTCGATAAAGGATCGGATTAATGAAGCCCGCCAAAGGGCTAATCTAATCAATGAAAAACCCATTACAATAGTTGCAGTTACTAAAACCTTTTCTCATAATGCTATAATTGAGGCTTATGAAGCTGGACTTATACATATTGGTGAAAATAGAGTACAAGAAGCAATAAATAAATTTCCCAAATTGCCAGAACTGCCAACCTTAAAAAAAAGGTTAATAGGTCACTTACAAACAAACAAAACGAGGAAAGCAGTCAACCTTTTTGACGTCATCGACTCAGTAGATAGTACAAAACTAGCCAATAGAATTAATAGCGTTGGACAGGATCAACAAAAGAATGTAGAAGTTTTATTACAGGTAAACTCATCTAATGATCCAGCTAAACATGGGTTCAGAATAGAAGAAAAAGAGAGTTTGTTAAAAATTATTGAAATGCCTCATTTAACGGTAAAAGGTTTAATGACAATTGGTTTATTTACAGAAAACAAAACAAAGATCAGAAAAACATTTATTGAATTACGTTTATTAAAAGAAAAATTAAATTCAGAGCTAATAGAAGAACGGAGAATACATGAACTTTCCATGGGAATGTCCAATGATTTTGAAATAGCTGTAGAGGAAGGAGCAACAATGTTGAGACTCGGCTCAGCCCTTTTTGGGAAAAGGTAAAACCGTTGATACATTTAACTTTAAAATTTTTCCCCAATGTTTTTAATCAAATAAAGAAACAAAAATCATTTGCTGGACACTCGGTTTATAAATGGAAAACAACCACAATTGTATCTCCACACACGAATGTTTTTGATGCTCTAACACCAAAAAATTTAAGTTTGTTAAAAGCTGAGCTTAAAGAAACACAATGTATTATAATAGATTTGGTTAAGACAGATGACCCAGTAGTACAAATTGTTGACCATATAAATGAATCTGGAAAAAATACTTTAATAGGAAGAACACCTTATAGAGCTCTTCCTAAATTCCCAGATATGAGTAAACTCTATAATAAAAAAGACTTTGGTTACCCTCAAAAAATATTAAGATGTTTAGGTTTGGATCGTTATAATAAACTAAAAGAAAATGGGACATCTCAAATGGTAGCTTTTATTTCGCAACCAGCACATTATGTAGGGTGGAAAGTTACAGCCCTTGGTTGGGATAAAGATAAAGACCCCACTGGGAATAGTCTTCGAAAAGCTATAAGCTGTTTGATTTAAGTAATTTTTTTGAAGAATAGAATAAATATCTATTTTCCTGTACTTCTTATATGTTTTGGATGTGATGACTCAGAACAATTAGAAGGAAATAAAGAACGTGAATACATTTTGTATAAACCAGAAAGTTTACAAAAGAATGCACCTCTTGTTTTTGTACTGCACGGATATACAAGTAGTGCTGAGACCATACAATTGTATTCTCAAATGAACAAAATTGCTGATGAACACGAATTTGCTGTATGTTATCCAAAAGGCACTAAAGATAATAATGGTATTTCACATTGGAATGCTCAGCTAACAATTAGCGATACAGATGACATTAAATTTCTATCAGAATTAGCCCAAACTTTACAAGATATCCATAGCTTAGACCCTGAACGTACGTTTGTATGTGGTATGTCAAACGGTGGTTTTATGAGCTATACTTTAGCCTGTGAAGCGCCAGAAATATTTAAGGCAATTGCATCTGTTACAGGTACAATGAGTGGCCGAACTTGGGAAAATTGTGATCCTTCAATAGCGGTTCCTATTTTTCAGATTTCTGGTGTAGAGGATGAAGTAGTACCAATAGATGGTAGTATGAATATATTTGGAGGGTGGGGAGGTGCGCCCTCTATGGATGAAGTAATAAATTTTTGGGTAAATCAAAATAACTGCACATCAACAGATACAGTTTTTTTCTCAGAAAACACAGAAGCTTATTATAACAAAAACTGTGTAGGTGCAAACGAAGTTTGGTATTACAAAATAAATAATTGGGGACATGAATGGCCTACAGAAAAAAGTGAGACAGGTACAGTAGCATCAAAAGCAATCTGGGAGTTTTTTAGTAAATTTTAGCAGTAAAAATGCAATATAGGTTTACAGTTATATTTTTATTTTTTTCTTTCCTTTTATCCCAAGAGAAAGTAACAATTAGTGGTTTTATAAGAGAAGAGGCTACGGGTGAACCACTTGGATATACCAATGTATTTGTCAAGGAAACCAATATAGGCACAGCCTCTAACATTGATGGTTATTATGTATTAATAGGTGTCCCATCTTCAGGCGAACAGCAAATAATTGCATCAATTATCGGTTATGAGATGATGACTCAAAGTATAAACATTCAGGGTAATAGAGAACTACGATTAGATTTTCGCCTTAAACGTACCGTTTTAGAAGGGGAGGCGGTAGATGTTTTTGGAGAAGCTCAAAAAATGAGGCAGCTTGTAGAGCCAAGCAGGACAAGTTTAGATATGCGAACAATAGAAACAGCCCCCGCATTTATAGAGCCAGATTTGTTTAGGACAGTACAAATGCTTCCAGGTGTACAAACATTAAATGATTTTTCCAGCGCTCTATATGTTAGGGGAAGCACACCAGACCAAAATCTAATAATGTTAGATGGAATAACTGTTTACAACCCCTACCATTTAGGAGGAATTTTTTCTACTTTTAATACAGATGCGATAAAGGAAGCAGATTTTCATGCTGGTGGATTTCCAGCAAGATACGGGGGAAGGATGGGAGCAATTCTAAGTGTAATTAATAGAGAAGGAAACACCGAAGAATTTAAAGGAAACGCCAACATTTCATTGGTTTCTAGTAAGGTCTTATTAGAAGGTCCGCTCCCCAAGATTTCAGGAATTAGAGGCTCATGGATGTTAGCAGGAAGACGCACATATTTTGACCAGATAGTCAATGCAATTCTTAGAAGTAATGGCGAAGATGACTTTAAGTTTCCATACTTTTTTTACGATTATCAAATGAAAGTCAACTTAGATTTAAATCGAAACCACCGCATTACATATAGCCGTTTTTATGGAGATGACGTTCTAACACTTAAAACATCAGGCAAAGAAGAAAGTTATGACATCTACTCTGACTATTATGAAAAAACGTCTTCCAGTTTTGAAATAGATTGGCCGTGGGGAAACCATACAAATAGTCTAAGGTGGCGCTGGTTAATAAGCCCGCAGCTCGTAGCAAATACTTTTTTGGCAAATAGTAGATATCGTTTTCATTTCAATATGGGCTCGATAGAAGAAGGCTCATGGAGGTCAATGAATGAAGAAGGAACCTTTAAAGATCAGTTTATATTTGATTTTTTTGATATTGTAGATGACAGAACAGTAGAAACAGAGTTTTCATGGCATGGTATACCTGATCATCAATTAATGGCGGGGGTTCAATTAAAAAAAGTGAACTATGATCTTGGAATGAAATTCAAACTGGCCAATCTAGACACAACCATTTCATTAAAACCTTTAGAGATGAAAGAAAAGACACAAGAAACATCATTGTATATTCAAGACAAATGGGATATAAACCCAGTCTTAGCTATTCAACTGGGCGGTAGATTCATGGACTATTCTCTCCATGACAAAATTTATTTTGACCCAAGGTTCAGTGTAAAATATTTGCTGCGACAGGACTTAGCTTTAAAATTTGCATTAGGTCGTTATCACCAATTCTTAACTATTGCCAATTCAGAAGATGAAACACTACGAATTATTGATTTTTGGTTAGGTATCCCAGCAGACAAGCCAGCAACTTGGGCTGACCACGCTATATTAGGTTTAGAATTTTTGTCAGAAAAAAATTGGATTTTTCGGGTAGAAACGTATTATAAACATTTTGAAAATTTAATTACTTTAAAACAAGGACAGCTTTTTTCCCAGGGTGAAGAAGACGGCCAGGTTCGTTTTACTCCCTTTAATGATTTTTATGAAACAAAAGGCTATGCTTATGGTTTAGAGTTTTTGCTCAAAAAAACGACGGGCCGAGTAAGAGGGTGGATAGGTTATACATATGCAGAAACGAGAAGGCATACAATTAAACATGGATGGTATTATCCAAAATATGATCGGACCCATACAATTAATATTGTAGGCGATGTTGAATTATTTAAGCAAGGAACGGGCTTTCTTGCATCAAAATTAAAGGATATTCATTTTAGTACTTCAATACAAGCATCTAGCGGTCAACCATTTACGCCACCTTTAGGAAGATATGAACAATGGTCGTCAAATAATGATGCGTTAGTTCCTACTTGGTATGATCCTTATGAGGCTATTATTGTAGGTGCAAAGAACTCTGCAAGGCTACCTGTTTATTTTAGGTTAGACGTGGGATTAAAACAAAAAAAGAAGTTTTTTAACCTTCCTTATGAAAGGTATATTCAACTTGTTAATGTAACAAATCATGTAAACCCCCTAACATACAATTATAGAGCGAAAGTAAATAAATTGACAAATGAGACTTTAGGTATTCAAAGGGCCCCGATTCCAATGTTCCCCTTTTTTCTAACATTAGGCTATAGGATCGAATTTTGAAACGGAGTTTCTTAATCTTTCTCCCATTATTTTTCTGGAGTTGTCAAATTATACCCCCAGATTTGGAATGGGAGGATTTAGAATCAGATCATGACCCTGTTCTTAATATCGTTGGTGTATTATCTACAGATTCCTTAGGAATAAATTTTATCAGGGTGCACAGAACACTTCGGCTGGATGAAGCTAGCGATACTTTAATTCGACAAATTGGAAGTGATGGTGAACTATATATTTCATATGGCTCTCGTTTTTTAGTCCGGGACGCTGAAGTTATAGTAAGCAATGGTACCAAAGACTATGAATTTGAGTTTGTTAAATGGGCTTATGAAGATGGTGGACAGTATGTATATAATGGTGATGATTTATTTCCAAAACCGAATGAAACATGGACATTATCTGTAAAAACACCTAGCGGTCTGTCTGCAAATGGGACAACGATAATTCCTCCGAGACCAATAATCAACAAGACTGTAATGCCAGATAGTTTTGATGTTAGTCAATCAATAAATATTCTTTGGGCTGAACAGGATGATCATTATCAAATAATAAATACTAATAATTTATTAAGTTATTATTTGCCAGAGAAAAATGAGGAGCAGGATGAATCAAGGCTTTATAGCGAATGTGGATACTGGCAACAAGAATTAATCGAGCCAGGAGATACAAAGTGGATTTATAGAAAAGAATATTGCGGCAATATAATTAATCCTGAGCTAGGAGAGACAATTGAAGATTACCTAATGATTAAACTTATGATTATGGATAGTAATTATTATAATTATTTTATTAAGTTTGGATCAGATGCTGAGTTTGCTAGTTTATTTTTAGGGCAAGGAGGCTCTGGACAAAGCATAGGAATAGAAAAAGGTATTGGAGTTTTTGGGTCAATTGGTGTTGATCGACATTGGATACCCATAAAACGTTAGAAACGAAAAACAGGAGAAAGAAATGAAGCAATTGATAACGATTGTTTTTGTAATAAAATTCGTATTTGCTCAAGGCGTTGTTATTAATGAATACTTGGCAGGCAACGAAGTATGTTGTACAGATGAGCATGGCGATTATGATGATTTTATTGAACTTTATAACGGAGGTTCAGCAAGTGTGGATGTTGGTGGCATGTATATTACCGATGATCTTGCAGAACCAACACTTCATCAAATTCCAACGACCTCTCCAGATTCAACAACAATTGCACCTGGAGAGTTCTTGTTGCTATGGGCTGATAAAGAATCAGAACAAGGAATTCTACATATTGAAATAAAGCTCGGTAAAAGTGGTGAACAGATAGGACTGTATGCTTCTGATGGAGAAACGGTAGTAGATACACTTACCTTTGGTGCGCAGACAGATGATATTTCTATAGGTAGAAGTCCAGATGGCAGTGACACTTGGGTCGCGTTTGATACTCCTACGCCAGGTTTAACCAATGGTGAGCTTGGTTTGGGAAAAAACACTTTACCATCCTCATTTGTATTAGATCAGAACTACCCAAATCCTTTCAACCCAGAGACCAAAATAACATTTAATTTGCCTGAAGAGGCCAATACATCATTAGTGGTTTACAATCTTCTAGGTACGGAAATTAAAACCTTAGTTAATAATTTTCGTCAAGCAGGAGCCCATACAATTGGTTGGAATGGTTTAGACAATCAGGGAAACTTGGTAAGTGGCGGAGTTTATCTATATAGAATAAAAACAGAAAAATATACACTTACCAAAAAAATGTTGTTTTTAAAATAACACAAAAACCTTCAGAATTTGATCTATAAAACAATAATGATAGCTCTTGTGGCTCGTGGAGATGAGAGTGATGCAATTAAAGAAGCAGTTAAACTAAAGGAATGGATCTTCTTGTACTTGGGCATAGAAAAATGAGTACTTTTAAATCTCGGATAATGGATTCAATAGATGAAGGGATAATTAATCATGTTCAATGCCCAGTTCTAGTTGTACCAAAATAGTGGAATAATTTCTACGATTGCTATCTTCGTTTATTGTTCAAATAATCAAACACCATTAATATTGTTTGAAAGAACAAGAGATCAAAATTTGGTTTTATTGTAATTACTATTTAAGAAATAGAGTTAAATGAGAAACAAATTATTTTTGACTTTATTTTTTAATATAAACTTTATGTTTAGTCAAAACCTTTTTGATCCATACCAAGTTCATACTTTAGAAATCGATTTTTATAATTCAGCTTATGATTCTATTCTCCAAGCCAGATGGAAACTTGATGATAAAAGTTATGAACTAGCAACCATTAGATTTGATGGTAAAGCTTTAGATAGTGTAGGTGTAAGATATAAAGGAAATTCAACTTTTTGGTGGGCTAGAACAGTAGGGAGTCCAAAATTTCCATTTAATCTAGATTTTAATTTGATTATCGATAATCAAGAATTATCGGGATATAATAAAGTTAAGCTATCCAATTCAATTTTTGACGTAACATTTTTAAGAGAAACAATAGGATATCTTACTCAATCATACTATTTACCAGCACCTGAAACCGGTTATTTAAATGTGTTTGTCAATGGAGAACCTATAGGACTATATGTAGGAGTGGAATCAGTAAACAAAAGCTTTTTGACGAAACATTTCGGAAATAATCAAGGGGCATTTTTTAAATGTGAGCCCCAATTCTTGTATGGTGAGGAGGATGCTTATGATGCTTGGCCTGATCTTAATTGGTATGGTAGTGATTCTACAGCATATCCTTATCAAAAAGGATATGAACTTAAATCAGAAACAGGCTGGTCTGACCTCTTGGATTTGATTTATACCCTAAACTATGAAATTGATAGTATTGCAACAATATTAAATGTTGACCGAGTACTGTGGTTTTTTGCCACATCCACAGTAATGCCAGACCTTGATGCCTATAATGGTTGGGTCATTCATAATTATTATCTATATCGTAATACCAATACAGGACAATTTGAAATAATTCCGTGGGATAAAGACAACACTTTTGGGGGTAGTATGATTAATCCTATTAGAGATGTGGGGGGGGATGTCTCTTGGATTTACAATTGGGATCCATTTCTTTTTGAGTATAATGATCCTAATGAAAGACCATTATTTAGTAAAATTATGAAAGTTCCACTTTATAGAAAACTATATACAGCTCATATTCGTACAATTATTGAAGAAATTTATAATGAAGATTATTTACGAGAGTTAGCGTATGGGATACAAAATGTTATAGAACCCTATGCTACAAATGATCCAAACTTATTCCCATCGTTTCACGAAGATGATTACTTCAGATATAATGTAGACAATTATCTTATTACTCCAGATGGAGCACATTGGTGTGGAATATTACCTACAGTGAAAGAAAGGAGTGAATATCTCCTTAAGCATAGAGAAATCGCAAAAACTCCCCCTGTTATTGAAAATGTAAAACAATCAATGGATAAACCATTTGATAGTGACCCTGTTATAATCACAGCAAAAGTAACAAATACTAACCAGGTAGAACTAATGGTGTCTAATGATGAAACACATAGTCCATTTATTTCCGTTACAATGTTTGATGATGGAAAACATGGAGATGGAGAAGAAAATGACATGGTTTTCGGAGCAACAATTCCATATTCTAGCAACGGCAGTAATATTAGATATTATGTTAGAGCCAGTAATAACGAAGCTTTAGTTCTAAACCCAACGAAAGCTGAGCAAGAATATTATGAATACCAGGTAGAAGCCAAATTTTTATTAGAAGAAAATATTGTAATTAATGAAATTAACTATAATTCATCTGAAAACTTTGATCCAGAAGATTGGGTTGAACTTTATAACAAAACAGAAAAGACTATAAATATAAGCGGATGGTTATTTAAAGATGAAAATGATGACCATGTTTTTTCAATCCCCACAAATACTTTGTTAGCTTCTAATGAATATTTAGTTCTAACGAAAGATTCATTAGCCTTTAGAACCCATTTCCCCAATGTTAACAACTATATTGGTGATCTTGGATTTGGTCTGAGTGGAGGTGGTGAGCTCATCCGCCTTTTTGATTCAAAAAACAACCTCAGAGATTTTATAGAATATAACGACTCTAGTCCTTGGCCAGAATCAGCGGATGGAAATGGTCCAACGCTTGAATTAATTGATCCATCATATGATAACTCATTACCAAAAAGCTGGTCAGCCTCTAATGGATATGGATCACCAGGAACAAAAAATACTATATCACTTAATTTGCCCAGCCCATTTCCCAAAGCAAGCACTTTTCAAATTCTAGGAAATTTCCCCAACCCATTTAATTCTTCAACTGTACTAAACTATGAATTACCATTTGAAGAATTTGTAAGTGTTACCATTTATGATATTATTGGAAGAAAGATAAAAACTGTTTTTCGAGGAAAACAAACTCCAGGTTTTAAAGCTATCAATTGGGATGGAACAAATGAAAAGAACCAAAGCATTTCTGGTGGTGTGTACCTTTGCATAATTCAAGCTGGCAATGTTGTGAAATCAACAAAAGTATTATTATTAAAATAACTTTTCTTTTTTCTGGCAAAAATTTTTTTTGGTAAAAACATTTTTTTCTGTAGATCAAACAGTCCAGACTATTCAGAAAAAACAACCATTATTTCTTGCAAAAATGCAAAAATTTGATCATTATTGAGTACATCTTATATGGAGACCACTTAGGAAAGGAAATTAAACCATGTCAGCTGAAAACACACCGAAAAGACTTTTAGCAAATAGTGAACAATATGCAAATGAACCGGCTCTATCAGTACGAAACAAAAGTGGTTGGGAAACACAAACTTGGTCAGAATTCACATTGTTTTCTAAAAAAATCGCGAAGTCTCTAATAGCTCTTGGACTTGAAAAAAATGAGAAGATTAGTATTTATAGCTATAACAGGAAGGAATGGTTTGGCTGTTATGTAGCATCCCAAATGACAGGAGGTGTAGCTGTAGGAGTATATCATACAAGCTCCTCCGATGAAGTAGAATGGGTGGTAAGTAATTCAGATTCAAAAATTGTATTTATAGGTCATAATCCTATGGATAATAATGAAAGAGAAAAAATGCCCAGTCAACGTATTAAAAAAGTGATGGATAAATTTGAACAGGTTAACCACGTTGTTTTTTTTGATGGGATAGAATCCTTTGAACACTCAAAAGCTATGGGTTGGGATGAATTTTTGGCCAAAGGTGAATTAATCGATGATGATCAATTGTTAGGACGTGTTAATTCTATTTACAGCAATGATACAGCTTCTTTGATTTATACTTCTGGAACAACAGGAAACCCAAAAGGAGTAGAATTAACTCATGACAATTGGATTTTTGAATTAGAGTCTACAAATCAAATTATTGAATTTAAACAAGGAGAAAAATACGTTTCATGGCTACCGCTAGCACATGTTTTTGGCCAGCTAGTAGATAACCATTATTGGATAAAGAATGCTATGCATATGTATGTAGTTGACAATCCTTTAAATGTTATAGATTTTGCTAAAGAGGTGCAGCCACATCTTTTTATTGGTGTTCCTCGTATTTACGAAAAAGTATTTTCTAATATTAAAGCAACCTTAGATGCAAAAACTATCCTTAATGTGTTGCTAAAAGTTCCTGGTCTTTCAGGAATTTTAAAAGGCAAACTTAAAGAGAAAATAGGCATGTCTAATTGTCGATTTGCTATAACAGGAGCGGCTCCTATTAATCCCGATATTCTAACGTTATTTCATTATTTAGACATTCCTATTTTTGAAGGTTATGGGATGACAGAAGACACAGCAGGCGCCTCATTAAGTTATAAAGGAAGAAACCGTATTGGAAGTGTTGGACCTGCTATGCCAAACACAGAAATGAAAGTTGCAGATGATGGCGAACTACTTGTAAAAGGACGCCATGTAATGAAAGGATATTATAAAAATCCCGAAGCCACATCTGAAACTATTATTGATGGATGGCTCCATACTGGAGATGTGGGTGAAATTGATGATGATGGGTTTGTAAAAATCACAGGACGAAAAAAAGAAATTTACGTCACTTCAGGAGGAAAAAATATTGCACCACTAGTTATTGAAGAAACGATGAAATCTATACCAATTATTTCTCAGTGTTACCTCATAGGGGATGCACGTAAATATTGTAGTGCATTATTTACTTTAGATGTTGGTGCGATTATTCGAGATAAGCTTGGTGTTGAAGCAACAGATGTTCCAAAAAATCCATTTGAACAGCTTGAAAAACTTAAAGAGCTTGACCATTCACTGGAAGATTTCACAAATAGTCAAGAGATATTAGAAGAGATTCAATCTAAAGTGGATCAATTAAACAAAAAATTTTCTCCACCAGAACAAATCAAAAAACTTAAGATTCTTCCTAGAGACTTCACTATTGATGATGGTGAATTAACGCCGACTTTGAAGATTCGGCGTAAACAAATAAGTAATAACTGGTCCAAAGAAATAGAAGAAATGTATAGAGAATAAAAACGAGGGAGGTTAACCCCCCCCGTTTTATTACTTCTCTGATTTGAACCTATTTTACCTCAATTTCCAACTTTTTTACTTCTATGGGTTTTGATCGTGGTATAGATATGTTTAGAACTCCATTGTTATAAGATGCTGTAACCTTTTTCTCATTTACAGCCTCAGGAAGACGAAATGATCGGGAAAACCTACCTTCACTAGATTCACGATACGTATATCCATCTTTCTTATTGTTACTAGCTGTTTTTTTCTCACCAGCTATAGTAATTACACCATCTTGTACTGTTACTTCAAATTCGTTTTTCCCCATTCCTGGAGCCTCAACCCGTATTTCATACATTTTTTCTTTTTCGATGACATCAAATGCTGGAAGCCACTTAGCATCAGCAATTGAATTATAGTTGAAAGTCTCGTTAAAAAACGAATTAATGAACTGATCTATATCGTTGAGCATCGAAGTGCTAACAATAGGCGATAATTCAACATTGTTAGGTATCCATTTAATTAATGACATTGTCATTCTCCTTATTGAGTTATTATTTTGCACCAATATGGTACAATTTTAATAGATCAATTGCTGTGCCAACGTAAAAAGAAAGACATATTGGCATGAAAATGTCGTTTGCCAAAACCATTTAATGCCAAAATAACAGACAAAACTCTTAAGGCTGAAAAATAGGCAGAGGAAAAATGTACTTATAAAGCTTTAATAATAAGGGTTGTTGATATTGGTCTTTGGTTTGTTTACTTTATAAAAGTAATGATATAATAATTGGGAGGATTAATTATGACGCTGACTCTTGTTTTTCGAGTAATGGCTTTTTTTGTAGGGTTTTGGGGTGTAGGAATGTGGTTGACACCTGGAACTTTAGCTGGGAATTGGAATTGGGATTTAACACATGAATTATCCGTTATGATGCAATTTATGGGTACAATGATGATTGTCTTTGGCGTTATTCATTGGAAAATGCCTGAGTGGGCAGGGGATAATCTTAAAACACCAGGTATGGCATTTGCTATTTTTCATGCGTTGCTACTTGCTCTTAATATTTTCCAATTTTTTGCTGGAAATATTCCAACAGATTTAATCAATATAGCTGGTGTTGTGCCGGCGGCTTTTCTAACAGCGATGTTTTACATAAAATCTCGCTGACAAGAAAACTGTAATTGCAATAAAATAGACAGAGGATTCATTTTGATTCTTCTGTCTATTTTTAAAAGAAAATAATTCTTGAGCAATACTTTTTAAAAACAATGAAAATGAAAAAGGTAAATATCTATCAACCTTCATTAGTAGAACTAACGAAAGTAGACATCCCAAAACCTATAAATGATTGGGCTCTGGTTAAAATTCATTCAGCACCAATGTGTACAGAATACAAATTTTATTTAGAAGGAAAAATGCCACCATATCCTCTTGGACATGAAGCATCAGGAGAAATTGTTGATATAGATAAATCTAGTCAATTAAAAATTGGAGATAGGGTTGTGGTTATGCCTCAATATCCTTGTGGAAGCTGTAATCTTTGTAAAACGGGAAACTATATTCATTGTCAGAACAATTATGTTTTAAAAGAATTTACTGGAGGGTACGAAGGGGACAGTACATTTGCAGAATATTTATTAAAGCCAATGTGGTTGTTACCAAAAATTCCAGAGAACATGAATTATGATCATGCTAGTATGTTATGCTGTGGATTAGGACCAACTTTCGGAGCTATGGAACAAATGAATGTGGATTCATCTGATACTATTCTAATTACAGGAATGGGTCCAGTTGGGCTTGGAGGGATAATTAATGCAAAAAATATGGGTGCAACTGTTATTGTAACAGCTCATAACGAATATAGGGCAAAGCTTGCGACAGAATTAGGGGCTGATCTTGTTATACAGTCTAAAATTGAAAAACCCGAAAAAATTATTCGAGACTTTACAAAGGGTAATGGTGTAGATAAATCAATCGAATGTTCAGGATCTAATCTTGCTCAACGACTTTGTCTAAGGTCTACTCGAAGGAAAGGAATAATCGCTTTTGTAGGAGAATCAGGTAAGTTGGATATTAATATTAGCAATGATTTAATCCGCAATGGACATACTTTCCTAGGTATTTGGCACTATAATTTTGAAGATATTCCAAAGCTCTTTAAAATAGCAGAATCTCAGAAAAACAATCTAAATAAACTTATTACCCATAGATTTTCCTTTGATAAAGTAGCTGATGCTTTTGAGCTTCAAATTTCTAGACAATGCGGAAAAATTATCCTTAAGCCTTGAGTTAATAACACACGTTTAGATAAATCAACTTCTGCATTGAACGTATAAAATGAAGTCTCCATTGCTGCAAATAATTAAAATAGAAAAATCTTTTCCAGGTGTTCAAGCACTAAAGAATGTAGCGTTTACTCTTTCAAAAGGAGAAGTATTGGCATTAATTGGAGAAAATGGTGCTGGTAAAAGCACTTTAATTAAAATTCTAGGCGGAGCTTTTAAGTCCGATAAGGGAAAAATTCTTTTGAAAGGTATAGATGTGAATTTACAATCTCCTAAAGATGCACAGGATAATGGCATTTCAGTTATTTATCAAGAGTTTAACTTGATACCAGATCTAAAAGTCTATGAAAACATTTTTTTGGGTAGAGAAAAAAAAGGAAAGTTTTTTGTTGAAAAAAAATTAGAAATACAACAATCAATAGATTTATTTAAAAAAATAGGAGTTCAAATAGATCCTGAAGCCCGATGCCGGGATTTGTCTATAGCTGAACAACAGATTGTAGAAATCGCAAAGGCTCTTTCTGAAGATGCAAGAATAATAATTATGGATGAGCCCACGGCAGTTTTAACGATTCAGGAAGTAGAGCGACTTTTCCAAATTATTAAAGATTTAAAAAATCATAATGTAGGTATCATTTATGTTAGTCATCGTCTTGAAGAAATTTTTGAAATAGCTGACAGATTTGTTGTTTTAAGAGATGGGTTAAAAATAACTGAAGCAAATACAAACAAAATGAATAGAGATGAATTAATAGAATCTATGGTAGGAAGACCGATAGAGTCTGAATTTCCTATTCGTGTGAATAACATTAGAGGAAAAGAATCAATAAGAGTAGAAGGGTTATGCCAAGGGAATACCATTCACAATATAACTTTTTCAGCTTACCAAGGGGAAACCCTTGGTTTTGCTGGCTTAGTCGGCGCTGGGCGAACAGCTCTTATGCGAATGATTTTTGGTGCTGATAAATTTGATTCAGGAAAAATTTATCTAAAGAATCAGAAAATAAACATTCGTGGGCCTAAAGATGCTATTAATAATAATATTTGTCTTTTAACTGAAGACCGAAAAGGTCAAGGTCTTGTTCTAGACCATACTTGCCAAGAAAATTTTGGTCTTCCCAATCTTGATCAATTTTCCAACTCAATTTTTGTAGATACAAACAAAGAAATTAAACACTTTAATGATTACAAAAAGAGATTAAGAATAAAAGTAACTGATAACACTCAAATAGCGGGTAACTTATCTGGTGGAAACCAACAGAAATTAGTTTTAGCAAAATGGCTTGCAAGGAAATCAGACATTATCATTTTTGATGAACCCACACGAGGTATTGACGTTGGAGCAAAATATGAAATTTATGAACTTATTCAGCAATTGGTAAAAGAAGAAAAAACAGTTCTTTTAGTTAGTAGTGAATTAGAGGAATTAATTCAAATTTCAGATCGTATTATAGTAATGCATGAAGGATTCATTAAAGGTGAGATAAAAGATGTCTCTAATGTTACTCAAAAAGACATTTTATCCACAGCTATAGCTTAACTTTTTAAGGTTAATTGGAATAAGTAATTACTCTAATATACCACCCCAACGGTCATCAACACCTATATCGCTAATTTCGCCAGCTCCACGACAAGGAGACAAATTATCTAGGCCATAATTTCTTTTTTCAGGAGCAATAAATTTTGGATTAGACAAAAGATTTCCTTTCTTCCATAGAATTTGACCGGCATCATCATTATTAATAATGGACTGAACACCACCTTTAACAGTAGTGTAAGAAAAGGAGACAGAACTAGGATCTCCATATTTTTTAATAAATATTTCCTGTTGAGGATTATTCCATAGAATGGAATTTTTAAAAACAGGATGGGAACCGTTTGATATATGCATACCATGTAGTCTAGCAGGGTCAATATTGTCCCTATCACCTCTTTCATAGCGTATCTTTTCTTTTGCACTTAACGGAGCGGTGGATTCTCCGTTACTAGCAATAGTAACATTATTAAAAATTGGATTGGAAAAGTCTTCACAATACAGCCATCCAGCATTGAAACTTGTCACATTATTTATTATAAGAACATTATTTAATCTAGGTGATGAAGCACGTGCAATATGCATGGCTGAACTCCAACGAGCACGATTATCAAGAATAGCCACATTTGTAATTGTTGGACTTGACTCATATAGTTGAATCCCGGCACCCTTTTCGGCACGATTTTCCTTGATTATAATGTTGAGAAGACGGGGACTTGCGTTATTACAATAAATTCCTCCACCTATTGGCATGCGACCATTCTTAAGAGTAAAGCCTATAACAGCAGATGTAGAGTCTTCACCGGATGAGAAAGTTATCACAGGCCCTGTCTTTCCCTCTTCTTTTGCACCCGATATAATAGTTTCATGAATAAATTTATAATCTCCTGTTTGTAAGTACATGCTTGCTAAAATAACATTTATACCATAAAAATCGATATTTTCTTCATATGTCCCGGGCAACACAATCACAGTATCTCCTTCCATACAGGCGTCAAGCCCCTCTTGGATTCTTGGATAATCACTTGGGATATTAATTATCTTAGCCGGTGTGTTTGAGATTAGTACCGTAACTAAAAGAATACAATGAAATCTATATGTCATGGTTGTGCTCCTGTATATTTTCGTTCTATTTTTACTTAAATCATAAGAATAAGACCTAGGAACCAATAAAGAAATATATTAATTAGAATTCTTGTTAAAGAACAAAAAAGATCTTTTAGGATCAGTTCTTGAGTCATAACTATTTTGTTTATTAATGAAACATTATTTTTGAAGGAAAATCTTATTATGGTTCAAGTACTCTATGAAGATTATAAATAAACTGTGAAGCCAATGCAAAACCTTATAAGAGATTATGGCATGATTCTCGTTCTTCTTGGTTTGTGCATTCTATTTAGTTTGTTAACTCTAGAACAACAAATGCCAGAAGGAAACAAAGTTGCTGATCAGATTATGAATGCTGTTAGTAAAAAGAAAAATCTGAACGAGCCAATTCTGACTGTGGGATCATCTAATAAAAGTTCAGCAAATTTAGCAAAATCATTAGCAACTATTCTTGAAAAGGAAGGGTTCACAAACATAAGAAGTATAGTCGGTTCGCCTAAAGACTTGCGAATTGTTTTAGACCAAATGCAAAAAGATAATGAACTACCTAAAATTATTGTGCCCAGTCAAGATGTTCAAAACTGGAGATTATTTCAACAATTGGAAAGTAAATATCCTGTTCTTAAAGGAACAAAAATTATTACGCCGACTTCTTACTTATGGCCAAATTTTTTAAAAAAATCTAATCTGCTTGCTATAGTAGATCGGATTGTAGTAATAGCTGTTATGGCAATTGGTATGACCATGGTCATTATTACTGGGGGTATTGATCTTTCGGTTGGAAGCCTTATAGCTGTATCGGCTGTTATTGGTACATCAATCATGCAAGCCATGGGAGGATTGGACGCATCCAGTATAATAGTTTTTATAGGCTTTATAGTTGGTATTCTATGTACAGGTATGATAGGTGCTTTTGGAGGTTTTCTCGTTGCATACTTTAAAGTTCCTCCTTTTATAACCACTTTGGGAATTATGTTAATGGGTAGAGGGTTAGCATTCTT
>CEOQ01170100.1_pt1 | contig 36265 bp, 33 predicted proteins | sample 361351 | NCBI WGS metagenome assembly CEOQ01 (sample SAMEA2619907, study PRJEB7988) | marine metagenome | biome: marine biome (ENVO:00000447); feature: deep chlorophyll maximum layer (ENVO:xxxxxxxx); material: "saline water (ENVO:00002010), including plankton (ENVO:xxxxxxxx)" | depth 60 m | reverse complement strand
GTAACCGGCACCCCCCATGACTTGCATGCAGGTATCGACCGTCTCGCATCCCAGGTCTGTGAAGTGGGCCTTTACGATTGGAGTTAGCAAAGCGACCAACGCACTAGCTGACTCTGACACCTCTTTGTCATCGCTGTGCATCTGGTCAAGAAGAATCCCAGTCCAACTTGCTAGGGCGCGGCATCCCTCGATGTTTACCTTGGCTTGCAACAGCATTCTACGTACGTCGGGATGGACCAATATGCTGTCAGCCTCTTCCTCGGGGTCCCTGGTCCCCCTGAGGTCCCTTCCCTGCCTCCTCTCCCTGCACCAAGCCGCAGCATTCTGGTAGGAAATCTCAGCGAGACCGAGTCCCATCATTCCGGTCGCAAGCCTCTCCCTGTTCATCATCTCGAACATCAGTGGCATTCCCCTGTGCAATGGGCCGACCAGCCATCCGACGCTTTGTTCAAAGTTCATGACGCAGGTGGGGCTGGCGTGCAATCCCATTTTTCCCTCTGAGCCAGAGCAGGTGACTCCATTCTTCTGGTGGTTTAATTCATGGGAAGACCCTGCCAATGGACCGCTCCCCCAATCCGAAGGAAGGTGCTTTGGCACTAGGAATAGGGATATTCCCTTTGTCCCCTCTGGCCCCCCAGGAACCTTAGCAAGAACGAGGTGCAGGATGTTTTCAGTCATATCGTGCTCTCCAGCAGTGATGAACATCTTGGTGCCCGAAACTTGGTATGAGCCATCGGGCCTTGGTTCGGCCTTTGTAGAAATGAGCCCTAGATCGGTGCCTGCATGGGGCTCAGTTAGGCACATGGTTCCTGCCCACTCGCCAGTAGCAAGCTTTCTTGCGAAGTAGTCTACCAAATCCTTGCTCCCATGTTTGCTTAGGACTTCGTAGACTCCGTTGGAAAGTGCCGGGAAGACACTTAGCGCCATACAGGTGGCAGTACCGTACTCCGACCAAGTTACCGACTGGAAACACAGAGGAGCGCCCATCCCGCCATGTTCAGGTTTGCACGAAGTGCTGAACCAACCCTCCTCCATCCCCCTCTTGTATGCGTCTTTGAATCCGTGTGGCATGGTTATCTCCCCTCCCTCAAAGATCAGGCCCTCCCTATCCCCGGTCTCGTTTATTGGGAGCCAGACTTCCTTAGTGTGATTCCCCCACCCTTCTATCATCAATGACAGGGAATCTTTGTCGAAGTCATCGAATCCCAGTCCTTCGAGCGACTCTATTGCATCGAAAACCTCGAAAAATAGGAACTCGTATTCCCGATTTGGTGGATTCCATTCTGCCATCTTATCATCTCAGTTCCTAAGTGGCTTGCCCGTTCCAAGCATATGCTCCATCCTTGCGAGTGTGTCAGGGAGGCGTCCCAACTTCCCTATCGCCTCCCTCTCCATCTCCAGAATGTCTTCTTCTCCCAGGGATTGTGTGAAATCTGTGACGCCCCCAGTCAGAACTCTAGCTAGTTCCCTCGTCACCACCACGTCATGAGGCGTTGCGTTTCCAGAAAGTTCTAGGTCATTCACCGCCAATTCTAGTGCTTTCAAACCGGTTAGTCCGGGTAGATTGAAAACTCTGGGCTCGGGAGGCTCGTAGCCTTCTCCTAACTCCAAAACCACGTTCTTCGCATCGGCAATAAGTCGATCTCTGTTCATGGTGATCTTATCCCTGGGAGATAGGAAACCCATAGAACGAGCCTGCTCTGCTGATTTGGAGACCTGCGCAGTTCCTATGTATTCGAAGGCCTTCATTACTGGCCCCATAGGGCCCTCGCTGACCAACTCGAAGTCTCTAAGTCGGCCTATGAGCTCCTTGCAACCCCCCCATGCTGGAACTATTCCCACACCTACCTCAACTAGACCGATGTATGATTCGCAATGGGCTTGGATTGCATCGCAGTGGAAGAGGATCTCCGCACCCCCTCCCAAGCACATACCAGCGGAGGCGGCAACAACAGGAATCTTGCTGTACTTGAGTTTCTGGTATGCAATCTGGCCGGAAGAAATGAACTCCTCTACATCCTTCCATGACCCCAAGTTCACAGCGAACAAAACGAGTCCAAGATTTGCTCCGGCTGAGAAGTTTTGTGCATCGTTACCCACAACAATACCTCGCCAGCCCCCCGATTCTGCCAAATCGACGGTTTTGGAGATCATCTCGATAATCATAGGGTCGATAGCATTCATCTTAGAATGGAACTCCAATAGCAGAATTTCGTCTCCGAGGTCCCATACGCTAGCTGATCCATTCCTCTTGAGCGGTTTGCCCCTCCTTTTGAGGTCGGAAACAGAAATCATGGAGTCTGCCCTACCCAGTGTTGACACTGAGCCATCAAATGAGAGGAAGTTTGTTTCTCCGCCCTCTATGGAGTAAAAAGAGCCTCTTGGGATTGCCTTTGCCAGGAAATCTGGGACTTCTCGACCGCTTGACTCTAATCGGTAGGCGAGTTCCTCCAAACCAATCAAGTCCATCATCTCGAAGGGGCCTCTTTTCCAACCATAGCCAACTTTCATTGCACTATCTATTGAGTAGATGTCATCTGAAATTTCTGGGGCAATTCTTGCCGCGTATGAGAGGGTGTCGAGAATTACTTCACGAACTAGTTCTGCACCCCTGTCTGGGTAGTCCATTATCTGACTCAATCCCTGCTTCCCCATTTTGGCTGACTGGAATGCGGCATTGCGATCCACTGGTGAATACTCTCCCGAAGTTAAGTTCCTAGCTTCCTTGACCTTTTTCTCGACAGCCATGTTTAGTCGGTAGAAGCCACCCTTGCCCTTCCTCCCAATGTTCCCTTCGGAAATCATTGCATCTACTAGTTCTTTTCCGGCACCGGAGAAATCATGCAAAGGATCACCAGAAGGAAGCCTATCGAGCAAGCTGGAGACTATGTTTGGAATCAAATCGATTCCGACTAGGTCCATCAGTCCGAACACTGCAGTCTTAGGGACGCCAATTGGCCTTCCAAGCATAGCATCGGCCTGTTCAACTGATAAACCCAGGTCTAGCGTTGCCTTCAGAGACCTCTGAACGAAGAAAATCCCCAGCCTATTCCCAATGAACCCAGGGGTATCTTTGCACAATATGACCTTCTTACCGAGTCTCTCGTGTGCGAATGAGCAGAACCTCTCGACGGTCGAGTTATCGACTTCAGATGAAGACACCACTTCCAGTAGTGGGAGGTACCTAGGGGGATTGAAGAAATGAGTTATTAAGAAGCGTGAAGCCATTTCATCTGGCATCCCCTCTATCAATTCTGATCGTGGAATTGTGGAGGTGTTTGAAGAGACGATTGTCTCAGGTCCAATGAACTCTGACACCCTAGAGAAGATTTCCCTTTTGATTTCAAGATTCTCGACGACGACTTCCACTACCCAATCGACCTCCTTGAGTAGTCCCAGATCATCCTCAACGTTACCGGGAGTGATGAGGTCTACGTTCCTCTTGTGCATCAACATCTCTGGGTTAGATTTCTGCATCATTTGCATTGCATTTCGAGAGATTGAGCTGCGATCTTCGCCCTCGCTGGCGATGTCTAGTAGCAAAACGTCACAACCGGCATTGGCGCAATGAGCAGCTATCCCTGCACCCATAACGCCACTTCCGATTACTGCGACGCTGCCTATTCTATTTGTCAAAAAACCACCTATATCCTCTCCAAAATTGTGGCCATGCCCATTCCACCGCCGACACATAAGGTCGCTAGGGCACTCTTTGCGCCTCTTTTCTCCATCAACTGAGCGGCCTTCCCGGTAATCCTGGCTCCGCTTGCTCCGAGCGGGTGGCCCAATGCTATGGCGCCACCCTCGACGTTTACCTTCTCGTGATCAAGACCCAATTCACCAATGACAGCAAGGGATTGGGCTGCGAATGCCTCGTTAAGCTCAATCAACTCAATCTCGTCCAGAGGCATTTTTGCCCTCTCCAGGGCCTTTCTTGTTGCTTGTACGGGACCGATGCCCATTATTTCCGGAGCGCATCCGGAAACTGCAATGCTCTTGATCCTAGCCAAGTTTTGGAGCCCGTTCTTTGCAGCGAAATCTTCTGAACAGACAAAGACGAATGCTGCACCGTCAGTCAGAGGGGAGGAGGTTCCGGCTGTGACGGTACCATTTGAGACGAATGCTGGACGGAGCTTGCCTAGAGCCTCGGAGTCGGTTTCAGGCCTGATGCAGCCGTCTTCATCCACAATCCGATCACTGGTTTCTATAGGTACGATCTCATCATGAAATCCGCCGGATTCTCTGGCCCTATGGGCCTTCGAATGGCTATTGATGGAGAATTCCTCCTGCTCTTCCCTGCTGATTCCGTACAACTTAGACAGATTTTCTGCCGTCACACCCATTGATGTTAGTGCCTCTGAGGGGAGTTTTGGATTTGGCATCGGGTTGAACCCAGTCATGGGTATTCGGCTCATGCTCTCTACCCCCCCGGCAATGAAAGCGCTACCATGTCCAGCGTTGACTCTAGATGCAGCGTCGTGAATGGCCTGCATAGAAGAGCCGCAGAAGCGGTTTATTGTGGCTCCCGGCACCGTTTCCGGAAGGTTGCTGAGGAAGGTTACGACTCTAGCCAAATTGTAGCCTTGCTCCGCCTCAGGAAATGCACACCCCAGCAGCAAGTCGTCAATCTCTGATGGATCTATCTGCAAGTCAGAAAGTAAATTGTTGACTACTTTTGAGGCTAAATCATCGGGTCTTGAGTTGGCCAAGTACCCCTTTCTTGCTGGTGTGAAGGGTGATCTTGAGAAACCCGCTATTACTGCCATAAATAATGCACCAGATGCAATAATTAAACTAGAGGGTGAAGAAGATTACAACTAGTGTAATTTTGAACACTAGATATTCAAAAAAAACACCCAAAAATGGGCATTCATGAGTTTTTTCTCCTCTGACGAAGTGACTCGGTGGAGACTACCGCAACAGGGGCTTGGAGGTTGAATGAAGGCACGAACCCTGCCATCGGAACCCGGACCACAGAATCTGACTTTCTCAATATTGATTCGGGGATGCCGTCGTGCTCGCCGCCAACCACGATTAGGACATTCCCAGTGAGATCTTCTTCCCATGGCTCTATTTCACCGCTGTCTTCAAGTGAGACAATCCTAAATCCCGCTTCCTTTGCCCTACTCACAATCTCCTCCCCATTCACCCAATGCACGGGCATGAACCTGTTAGCCTTCATCGAGGCCCTCTTGGCCGCTTTCTTCTGGGAATGAGTCAGATCGCCGTCCACGAAGACGGCTGAGGAGCCGCTAACTTCTGCGGTTCTAATTGTGAAGCCAATGTTGACTGGGTATTTCGCGCCAGCAATTAGCCACATCACGCCCCCGTAATCCAGAGTCTTTGCGATTGATGCCCCGGGGTCCCTACCGACTAGAGCTAGGATAGGGGGAGGGGAGTTTTCGATGTTTTTCCGGGACATTCGCCACATGTCGCTATTCGAGGATTCCCTAACCGGGATCCCTCTGCTCTCGGCGACCTTGCGCAACCTAAGTGCTTCCTGGTCCGAGGATCCTCTGAGGAAGAGGATCAAAGTGACATCTTCGGAATCTAGAGCTCTGGAAACCTCCGCCACGCCACAACGCTGCATAGTTTCTGCTTCGGGTCTGGATTAATCTGCTTTCGGTTAACATTAATCCCGTATTTCGCGCAATGATTTGTAATATCTAGCCCTCAAGGGGAAGGAGAATTTCGTTTCTCCTCAAGAAGGGCAGCGTTGACGGATCGTCGTAAACAGCTAGCATCGCCGGTCCAGAAGGATTTAGCCCTTCATTCGCGACTAGGCTCTCCAATCTCCTCTTTAGGCGCTCTGACTTCTTCTTACCGGAGAACCCTGAGAATGAAAGTGCTGCCATGGCCTTTCCAGATGAGTGAACAAGCTGAACTCCATTGTCATCAGGCTGAGGGAGTTCTTCCATTGAGTACTCCGATGGCATAGTGAATGCCATTATCGACCCTCCTCTGTCTTGCCAAATGTGAACTGGGGCAGTCATCGCTATCTCCTGCTGCCTTTCGTTTCTCCCGAAAATGTAACCTGCAATTCTACGGAATCCTCCACTAGAGCCCCTCCAGTTCGTTCCTTCAACCCTCACCCTCGCTTGAATTGTGTCAGAGTACCTCCTTACTTCGAAACCTGAGTGCTTGGAGATGATCTCGTATTCGGGCTCCTCGTAAGTTGCTGCCACGCATTCGAGGTGAGCATGGTAGACTTGGATTTTATGACATGAGGCCCATCGGGATGCATATGGAAATTACTCGCCAACTTGTTCTCGTCTTCACCTTCGTAATGGGGCCGATGGTCCTTGTCTCATATGCCTATGGAGTATCACATGTAGAGAATCCAACAGAACTCTGGGGAGGCATGCCGGAATCCTGGCAGACATTCATCGTGCCGTTCATGTTCCTAGCAGCAATTGGATTCATAATGTACTGGTACATCGTTTTCTTCTATTTCGAAGAGGGAGTGATGGATTCCCTAAGATGGCCATGGGGGGAGTCCGATGGAATGGGCGCATCCAGACTTCTTCTTACGTTCGCCTTAATCATGATTCCATCTGCACTATGGTTGGAGAGCACGATTTTTCATATGGAAAACGATTACTCATGGACGCCAATTCTTGTAGTGGGCACTCTGTTGTTGACATCCATCGGAAATGTGATGATGGGACTCATAGCAGTCAGTGCCTACCAAGATGGTTTGGACAGATCTTCCTTGATGATAGTTGGCTCGGTCTTCATGGCCATTCAGTGTATTCTCAACGATTTCGTGATTTGGACCTACAAGTTCCCATGGTGAGGTTTGAACAGACAACATAATGCCAACCCCCCCTATGGCGAGTCGTGTCTTCTGCTTGGCTGATCGTTGGCACATATGCAATAGGCATGGTCCTATTTGCTATATGGGCCCGGAGGGACTTAGGAGATGAGGACGAGTCCTACTACCTAGCAGAAAGAGGACTCTCGGGACCGGTGCTCCTGATCACAATGGCAGCAACAAACTTCAGTGCATTTACTGTTTACGGGTCCAGCGGAGCAGCTTACAGAATAGGACTCTCATTCCTACCGATAATGGCATTCGGAACTGGTTTCATGGCTGTTTCTTTGTATGTTCTGGGGAGGAAGGTGAGATCTCGTTCGCTTGAGCATGGTGCGATGACGGCTCCAGAGATGGTGCTTGGACAGACCGGATCCAGGGGTGCCCAGGTTTCCATGGCAACTGTTCTTGTTCTAGCCACGATACCATACTTGGCGTTGCAGCCTAGAGCTGCGGGAATAGTTGTCTCGGCCCTATTTGGAGTTTCAGAATGGATTGGGGCCGTTCTTGTCACCGTCCTAGTCGTGGCCTACACTATTACTGGTGGTCTGAAGGCCGTTGTAAGAACTGATATTGTTCAGGGGGCCATTGCACTCGCCTTACTCTGGCTGGGACTGATCATGGTGGTGGGCAATGCTGGTGGCATCCAAGTAGCAATGGAAGAGCTTTCTGCATCTGAGCAGACTGCAGGACTCCTTGGAAGGGATGGAAACTACACCATGCTAATTTGGACCAGCACAATGATCCTATGGCTCTTCGCTGACCCAATGTTTCCCCAGTTATATCAGCGACTGTGCGCTGCAGATAGCGACAGGTCGATTGGCAGAATGGCTACTCTATACCCTGCTGTTGCATGGTTGGCATTCCTGCCTCCGATATTAATTGGGACATTGGGGCATTTGGAATACCCCGAGCTAGACAGAGCGGGCTCAGACAAGATTCTCCCGACACTGATAATGGACATCGGGGGTGATTGGCTTGGAGGGCTAGTTCTTGTGGCAGGACTTGCTGCTCTAATGTCGACGATGGACTCGCAACTGCTTGCTACTGGTTCTCTTGTTTCACGGGACCTCATTCCAGAAGGGCGTGACTTTCCCCACGTAAGGGAAATTGTGATTTGCTCCCTTGCAATTCTGGGACTATTCCTTTCCCTATTGTCAAATCTCTCAATCCTGGATTTGGGGCTTCTTGCTTTCTCGATGTATGCAGTAATGTTTCCGGCGGTTTTTGCATCGGCGCACACCAATAATATTGACGGGCGTTCAGTAATTGCATCCATAGTTGCAGGAGAGTCGGTGGTTCTTCTGGCAATTTTCTCTCCCGAGTCATTCGACGGATGGTGGGTTCAACCGGTAAAGGCGGCTATGCCAACTGCAGTAATACCATCCCTAGGTGCAGCAATGATTTCCTTAGCACTGAGTCAATACTTCTTCTCAAGTGATTCTTCCTTAAGAGAATGGTTGGAAATTGACCGTAAGGGCATTCTACCGATGGTCGGATTTGTTGTGATATTTATTCTCGCCCAGGACTACTGGTGGTGGGGTGAGAATGGCACGTCTGCATTGGGCCTCCCCATCTGGATTTGGTGGGCTGCTGCTCTTTCCATATTACAAACGGTAATTATGGCAAATTGGGTTAGGAAGGAGACGTCCCGTTAGAGTCAAGTCTGGCATCGCTGTCTAGGGCTCATGGGAGTTGGTAGGGCACTGTTGTTCGGGGCCTTTGCAGCCATTCCAGGAATGTTACTCGCAGTTATTGGTTGGGCGATCAGCGGAAGCCCCCAGGATTGGGGTTATGAGCTATGGCTGGCCTGCTACCTCCCATTCTTCGGTTGTATAGCGGCAGGGTTGGTATTTGGTTGGAGGAGTAACGAGTTAGCCAACGAGGAGGCCTGAAAATTTGAGGCGCGCGGAGAAAGCCGTGCAGATTGGGGAAATATTGGACAGGCTCTATCCTGAGGCCCCCATACCACTGGATCATAAAGACCCATATACACTACTTGTCGCAGTTATGCTTTCTGCTCAGACCACAGATAAGAAGGTAAATGAGGTTACTCCTAGGCTTTTTGAGATTGCAGATCGTCCTGAGTCGATGGTAGAAATTGAAGTAGACATCATTCATGACATAATCAGAGAAGTTGGCTTGGCCCCCACCAAAGCAAGGAATCTTCGAAGGATGGCGGAACAGATTCTGGAAGATGGCGGCGAAGTAAGACCAGATTGGGAATTCCTAGAGTCTTTGGCAGGAGTTGGTCATAAGACTGCCAGTGTAGTAATGGCCCAGGCCTTCGGAGTTCCAGCATTCCCTGTCGATACCCATATCCACAGACTAGCAGCGAGGTGGGGCCTCTCCAGTGGAAGAAATGTAGAGAAAACCGAGAGGGACCTGAAGGCGATTTTTCCAATTGAGACTTGGAATAGTCGCCATCTCCAGATGATTTTCTTCGGGAGAGAATACTGCCCTGCATTGAGGCATAATCTTCGTGAATGCCCGATATGCTCCTGGGCAGCTACCAAGAAGCGCATGAATGAGGAAATGGGGAAGTGAGATGGAAATATTCGAAGGGAGGATCACCTCGGCTGGTTTTGATAGCGGGCATAGATTGGTTATTGGCGACTGGATGAAGTCCCCCTTAGGTAAATTCACCAATGTGATGTGGGCAAGGCCTGATGGGAGCAGGGTCCTACTATCTCCTTCTATCGAGCATGCAAACTATGTCTCCGAACTGTATAATTTCGAAGAAGTGAAGATTGTTGAAATGCGAATAAAGAGAAGCAGAAAGGGACTGGATATTAGGACTGAAGAGATGTCTGTGAGAATGACTTGGGGGGCTTCGTTCGCTATTCCGATCTGGAGGCCACTATGGTTCATTTCCACCATAGAGGCTATATTTGCCAGATTATTTTTCGGAACGAAGACATTTGGAATAACCCGAAACGGAAGGAGGGAGTGGTACTCAGTTAGGTCGATTTCAAGATTACTGACTGCAGAAGCCGAGATGGGTGGCGAGAGTCTTGGGAACAAGGGCAGGTTCATTTCTACAGCATGCTTTGGTTTTAGTGAACCCCCCTCTATTCCGACTTCCATTGGACTGAAGACTTACATCGAGTGATGGCAGCCTTCATGAGAGCGACCCTTCACGGTCTTTCATGGCAGTAGTTGAATTGGAAGTTGGAGACGAGGCCCCTCAGTTCGAAGCGATGGTTACCAATGGAACGACAATTTCTCTTTCCGAGATCATCTCCTCGGGAGAGAAAGTGATCCTATATTTCTATCCGCGGGACAACACTCCGGGATGCACTAAGCAAGCATGCGACTTCCGAGATAACTTCGGCAGATTCAGTGGAAGTGGATGGAGGGTGATTGGAGTTTCTACTGATGGTTCGAAATCTCACCAGAAGTTCATTGAAAAGCACGATTTACCATTTGATTTGATAGTTGACGAAGAGGCTGCTTTGCACGAAGCATATGGGACTTGGAGGGAGAAAAACATGTACGGAAAAACGTACATGGGAACTCTGAGATCGACATTCGCAATAGGGGCTGATGGAAGGCTGGTTTGGGTCGGATACGGCGTGAGGACCAAGGGGCATGTAGAATCCTTGATAGAATCCCTGAAGGTTGATTGAGATGGATCTGAAGGAAAAGAGGGAGCTCGTGGCTGGTTTCCTCAGAAGATGCGTGGATTACGCTAGTGAGTCGATTAGCAGGAAGAGGGAGAGGGGAGTAGGCGAAGAAGAGATCTCGAAGTGGACGGCATACAAGGAATTCACCGAACACGCTGCAATTGAGGTTTCTTCGGGTGATCTCGACTCCTGGCTAGAGGACGAGTAGTCAATTGTCGAAAGCCCTGTCATGGGATGCAGCCCCCAGTCTGTGCTTGTGGGTGTCAACCCGCATCATTGCTCCGGCCACCATCAATAGGGAGTCATCCTCGTTTAGTGCGAAAACTGGCAAACCCGATCTTTCTCCCAAATCCTGAACCCTTCTGGAGCAGACCGATTGTTGGCTAGGCATATGATTCAACTGATTCAGATCGACAATCACCATGTCCCCCATTGAGAGGTTTCCCTCTATGCCCTCAAGTTGCAATCTGTGCATTCTGTCGGGCTCCAAGTAAATGACTCGCCTGGATGGCCTATCTGTCAGCCTCTCTGTTCTTTCTGACCACCTCGACTCGCCCAAGTCGTGGAATCTGTTTCCAGCCTTGGGACCTGGTTCTGCCTCCCCTCTGGTGCCCAAAGAGATAGCCTTAGGGGTGGTGCTTGGATTGGGCAGTCCAAGTAGCCTGAACAGATTGACCACGGACGTGAGGAGGGTTACTCCTCAAAGAGTGCTTCTATGTCGTCTGGGTCAAGATCGTGTTTTTTGCCCCCGAGATCAGGCGCCGGGGGTAGGGGAATCGGATTCTTATTCTCTTGCCTAGTTCCAGTCAGTTCTTCGAAAACGTCTCCCAGTGCATTTATCGAAGGTTCTGCGTAGGGGGTTGCTTCCGAATCAACGGCTTCAGAGTGGGTTTCATTGTCCTCGAAGGTTTGATTCGTTTCATCGAAGGCTGAATCCATGTCAAATGAATGACCCCTCCCCTCAGGGCTCTTTGGTTGTACATTTAACCTCATTACTGCAAAGAATGAGGCTGCAACCAACAGGATGCATAATATGGCGAAACCAAGATTGCTCTGAATGGTTTTGGAAAGGCTTGTGGGTGCCTCTGCAACTTCAATGTCCATAATTATTGAATGGCTGGAGCTATCGTCCAGAACTGTCAGCTTTGCCTGCTTCATTCCACCTGATCTATACGAAACTTCGACCCATCTTCCTGTGAAGTCTACATCATTTGCGGGATCTCCATCGCCATCGGAATCCGTAAAAATATCCACGTCCCAATTGAATATTAGCGAGTCCATATCTGCCGCTGAGTCAATTGTCCCGTTGGCTGATAGTACGAATGCTTCTCCCTGTGAGGGGTTTTCTTCGCTTGAAGAAGCGAACGCTTCTGGAGGGGAGTTGGTCACTGAAAAATATATTTCCACGGAGTCATAATCCCCATCATCATCAGTCACGTGGAAAGTAATCGAACCTGGTGCAGTAGAAGAGTCTGGCCAGGAGTGGATAAGTAGTCCCCCAGGAATGTCACAGTCGTTTTCGGATTGTCCATCGGCATCGGAATCGGTAAAAGTATCCAGATCGAAACAGAGCGTCAAGTCGTCTATGTCGTTTGGGGTGTCGGAGACCCCAGGCTCTATTCTGAACACCTCGTCCTCCTCCAGGTTTCCGAGATCGGTTGTTAATGGGGCAATCTCAGGGGCGACATTGCTGACTTGGATTGGTATGATCAGGAGTTCGCTGCCTTCTCCGTCATCGTCGAAAGCTTGGAAAGTTGCCAAATGCATCCCTGAGGAGTTGTAGCTAATGTTGCTAACTGAGCTGCTGAGTCCCGCTGAAGTGTAGTTTACATCGGGACTGGTTTCTGCATCCGGAACCCAGACATACAACAGTGAGTCCAAGTCATTTACAGAGTCCTCTGCTTGTCCTAGGAAAGTTACCTCCTGGCCCTCGTTTACTGTAAATACCCCCCTACTGTCGGGGAAAATTCGCCCTCCATCGCCCAGGTACAATTCGACAACGGGATTGCTGGGTGCGATATTGCTTACATTGATGGAATGGCTGGCCAATGTAGTAGCCCCGTCGTCGTCGGTTGCCAGCACTTCAATGGAATATTCCCCCTCGATCATCGGAGTCACTGTGCAAGTCGTACTTACTCTCCCCTCTGAACACTCTGCACCCCAAAGGAATTCAACAGGTGCTTCTGGATTCTGTGAATCCAAGTCCCAGCTCTCAAGAATCGTGAAAGTAATTGGATTTGTGACTTCGATTTCATCTGTCTCAGAACCGATAGTTGCCACTGGAGGTTGATTTTGTACGGAAATCGAACTCTGGGTGGAAGAGCTGTCTCCTTCATCATCCGAAACTATCAGGACTACATGGTACAAACCATCGTCGCCCCATGACCAGTTGATCTCGCAATCTTCCTCCTCTGCGTCATTGAGAAATTCGGCCCCGTCATCGGCAAAAATAGAGAATCTGCAGTACACAGAACCCCCGTCCGGATCTAATGAAGACGTTCCGTCGAAATTAACTTCCTCCAGAGTAATTGGGGAATCGGTAGGAGAAATTTGGAGAGAGGGGGTTGGCAAGGACCCTACGAAAATGACAAAGGAACCCTCGTTATTTGACCGGTTACCGTCACCAGAAATCTCATCGGGATCTACTTCGAAGTAGATGTACACGTTTCCAAATGGATGGTTTTCTGGAACTGTCCAGTTGACCTCGACCCTAGACTCTTGAAGACTGGCCAACTGAGGGACGTGCCCAGTAACTTCGGATCCATCAGGTGCGTCGACAACTATCGTAGTCTCTGGAGAAGGGTTTAGCCCCCTGTTCATCACCTGCAACGAGAACGTCATCACATCGCCTCTGACGGCAGAGAATCCCATGCTTGGATCTAGTGAAACTTCATTGCCAGTAGAAGGCCTGAATCTTTGAACCGAAACTCCCGATGATCTAGAGACCAAGTCGATCTGGTGGACATCTGAGTCGATAATTAGTGTAGATGCCCCAATTATTCCCTCCGATTCTATCCAAGCAACTAACCCATGGCTCCCCAGTTCACCTTCCCCAATCGAATCGTCTGGATTTGAGCCTGAATTGAACTCCAGTTGTATTGTGCCATTGGCGTCAGTGGAGACGTTTCGAACTAAGGTCTCGGACTCGTACCTGAACTGAATGTCCAAATCAGAAATCGCTTGGCCTTGCTCTGTAGCATTTATCCAAGCAAGTGTTTCTATTCCCGTCGGTGAAATTGGGTACTGGACATCTATCGTAATTTCCTTGCCTCCCTGAACGGGCTGATATGTTACAAGGTTGTGGACGGCGACAAACCCGAATGCCTGGACTATTGAGCTCCTCACCTCCCCCTTAACATGGGGACAGTACCAGTTAAATCCTGACTCGTCCCCATTTGAGTCATAGCTTGTGACATTGAATGATTGGTAGCATCCTGGAAAGGAAACCCCAGAGTTTCCCTGGTTGACCACCGTCCAGCTAGTGGAATTGGATTCATTAGTGTCGTCCGGGATCTCGATTCCAAAGTTGCTTTCACCATCGTACTCCGTCTCTTGCTGGTAGCTCATCTCCCATGATTCACCTACGGAGATCGGGAAATCATAGTTCTCTAGCGGAGGGGTGAACGTGTTCAGAACCGAGAGAACGCCCACTGTCTGCCTGAGGGCTGACCAGCACCACGGATCGAAGTACACGTCTATGGAGACTTGCTGGGAGAAGGTGGCCAGATCCGATGTACGTATTACCTCAGTGGTTTCCATGTCCACGTATAGGCAACCGCTATTGCCGTCGAGGTCGATGGAGCCATCTGACTGGTAACTCCCTACTGATTGAACTTCATAGACCAGAGTTTCGTTTTCATCTACGTTGGAAATATAGATGTCCTGTACGGTCCTGCTTAACGACCCGTTCAGAGTCTCGACATTCGTTGAGACTCCTGAGTCTGCTGCGAAATCAGCTACATCCAAGTATCCATCGTAAACCCAATTATCATTCACCCGCCAAACTGGAACGTCCGAAATTCCTTGGGTTCGGGCTTGCACATCGCCCCCGCTTGGATGTTCAACTAAGCCCCTACTTTCGCTCTTTATCGACTGGAATGTGACAGGAGCCAGTGAAAGAAGGACGGCTATCGCCGCAGCCCAGCATGCTCGTCGCATGCATTTCGCATGGCGGTCTTCCCAATAACATTGATTCGAGACTATAGCAAATCTGCTAGCTCATCCTTGATTTGCTCTACCGCCTCGAGAATTTCATCCTTGTGCCTAGCTCCAGTAATTACCATCTTTCCACTTCCGAAAATCAGGCAAACCACGCGAGGGTAGTCCAGTCTGTAAATTAGGCCAGGGAATTGCTCGGGTTCGTATTCAACCTTGTCGAATGGAAGGTGAAAGGTTAGGTTGTTCAGGTTTAGTTTCCTTGGAAGCGCAGCAAGAGGCTCCCCCTTCAAGATCCCGCGAATCCTCGGATCCTCATTCTCAACCTCTTCGTCGGTTGCTGCCCTAATTCCGCCCCCTTCATCGATAACCTTGGTATTGATGTCGTCCATCTTGGCCACCTCTCCGTAATCCTCTGGGTAGAATAGTGAGTAAGTAGCAACCATGTTCTGGACTTCGATCTCAACATCCTTCAGGTCCCAAGTTTCAATTCCTGCATTTCTGAGATCTCCAATCATTCGGTCTATCCCCGTCTGAATGTTATCCTCGTTCTTCCCCCCTGTACAGACGGCTCTACCCGATCTGAACATCAGGATGGCTAGTTTGGGCTCAACCACTCTGTAAACAACTCCTGGGAACTGCTCTGGTTCGTATTCGCAGTTCAACTGGATGGCAATGTCCGGTAGGTCCAGTTCCTCTGCCACTCTAGTAGAAGCTACAACATTCACTACTGTGAGTCTTTCTTCATCGCTTAGCATAGGTTGACGACTTACCTTCCTCTTATAAATGATAATATAAACTAGGCAGGCTCAATTAGCAAGGAATCTCATAATTTTAGGACTGCAGGACCCTGATTCCTTCTGAACCTAGTCCAGTTGAAAGAGGCCTTCCTCCAGCAACTTCGATGGCTTCACAGACTCTGGATGGGTTTTGAGTCAAGGCAACCATACAACCCCCTCCTCCAGCACCAGTCAACTTAGCACCCAAGGAATGGGGCCTGGCAGCTTCAACCATCCTGTCCAGCTGAGGACTACTAACTTCGAGATTTTGCAATCTCTCGTGGCATGCATTCATAGCCATGCCCAATGCTTCCAAATTACCTGCTGAAAGGGCCGTTAGTCCTGCTTTTGTGATGTTCGAAATTGCCTCCATGTCCTCGATTCTCTCGGGACTTTCAGAGATAAGCTTGGCCACCCTAGCTACCATCCTCCCCGTAGGGGACCCCTTTCCCGAAAATCCAATCACGAGTCTAGCATCTTCGATTCCAGCTGGGATATCGATCACGTTTATTGTCCAGTCCCTATTTCCCTCTGGAGTGGTAAGGCTAGTGTCGAAGACATGCCTCGTACCGGGAACTTGCGAGTCAGAAACCACAACACACCCCCCGAGTGCACTGGTTGCGGTGTCTGTGGGGCTTGCCCTACCTTTCTGAGCTGATGCTTCTGCCGAGTGAGCCAGCCTAGCCATTGAAATTGGATCCAATGGTTCCTCCGGATTTAGCAGGCAATGTAATGCTGCCCCGAAAGCATTTGACAAAGCCGCTGAAGAACCCATTCCTGCAGCCGAGAATAGCGAGCTTTCTACTTCAATCCTGAGTGGAGGGCCGGAGTATTCGAACACGTTTTTGATTATGTGGGATATGTGAGGGTGTCTTGAAGGTACGAAAGGTTCGCCCTCGAGGATCCATTCAGTGGATTCTCGGACTCCCACCCTCACCCCTTGGTCGATTGCTACCGCCACTGCAGGATGTCCGTAAACTACAGCATGCTCGCCGAAGAGAATGCACTTTCCGGGGGCAAATGCCTCCGCCATGGATCATGGGTGTGACAGAAGGACATGAGGGTTGGCATATCGTGCGGTTGTTTCAAGGACTTATTACCCATGGGAACAGTGCCAGACAAGTCTGGGTGGGGAATACTCGTGAAGCACCCTCTATTGCAATCATATGGGCCGATAGATGGGTGGATGATTCTTCTTGCGATGGGTTCCATCTCAATCGGCTTCTTTGTTTACCAAGTTCAGAAAGCAGTCAGACTGGTCATGATTGGCTCCAGCGATTCTAGATTCGATTCATGGGGCCCCAGGATTAGGGAATTTGTTGTCGGGTGGCTTGGTCAAAAGAAAGTTCTGAGGGATAGGGTAGCCGGAACAATGCACGTTCTGATGTTCTGGGGTTTCCTAATGCTGGCCTCCGACATGTTTGATCTGGCAACAGCGAATGCGTTTTCCAGCAAGATTCTGCCGAACCTGCTCAAAGGACCTTGGAATGGGATGGTTGAGCTTGGCTATACAATGGCACTAATCGGTTGTGTTGCGGCTTTAGTTCGCCGAGTTGTTTTTACTCCTGAGAAGCTCAAAGGAAAATCTCAACTTGAAGGGAACGTAATTCTTATGCTGATATTTACAATTACTACTACTTCCTTTATGATCGAGTCAAAGGAGGACCCAAGCGCATTCTGGGAGCCCATAGGATACCAGTTTAGCAAAGTCGGGCTCGAAGATAGCACTGTTGTAATTGCCTATTGGTTACACATGCTGTCAATCTCGGTTTTCCTCTTCCTAATTCCGCTATCCAAGCACATGCACCTGGTGATGGCAGTTCCAAACGTGTTCTTCCACGATACTGGGCCTAGTGCAAAGATGCGCCCACTTGCTATTGGTGATGATGGGAAAGCAGTCCCCTTGGAAGAGTTAGACATTGATTCCTTTGGCGTAAGCACCTATACACAGTATTCTTGGAGACAGCTTATTGACGGGTGGTCTTGCACCTCATGCGCAAGATGTCAAGACGTGTGCCCTGCCTATGCCTCTGGAAAGGGCCTGAACCCAATGCAGGTTATCCATGATGTTCGGAACTACGCAAACGAACACGCGCCATTACTACTTTCTGGAGAAACTCCAGAAGAGACTATTCTGGATAGGATAACGGATGAAGCAGTCTGGGCCTGCACTACCTGCAATGCCTGTGTTGACGTGTGCCCATTGTATATTGAGCATGTGCCCAAGCTTACAGATCTTCGACGGAATGCGATGATGGAGACTATGGAATACCCGGAAATTCTCAATACCGCCATGGGAAACATCGAGTCAGCATCCAATCCTTACGGTTTCGGGGAGCACGAGAGGGCCGACTGGGCATCCGACCTAGATGTCAAGATTGGGGAGCCAGCCGAGTATATCTATTTCGTTGGATGTGCGGCCAGTTTCGATGAGCGGAATCAGAGAGTTGCTAGATCCACGATTTCGTTGCTGAAGGAGGCGGGCCTGGATGTGGGCATTCTCGGTATGCAAGAGGGTTGCTCTGGAGATCCGGCAAGGAGAGCTGGTAACGAGTACCTTTTCCAAATGCTAGCAGAAACAAATATGATGACTTTCCAAGAATTAGGGGTGAAGAGGATTATTGCATCCTGCCCGCATTGTTTCCACACCTTGGGGAAGGAATACGCTGACTATGGGGGTGACGAGCTCGAGGTCTACCATCACTCGGAGATATTATCAAAACTTCAAGAAGAAGCTAAGTTACCTTATCTTAGTGGTTTAGAGACAGAAAAAGAGCGTTCAATCACTTTCCACGATCCTTGTTACCTAGGTAGAATTGGCGGAATCGTGGAGGAGCCTAGGAATGTTATCAGTGGGGTCGATGTTGAGACAGAGAACCATGGAAGAGATTCGTTCTGCTGTGGTGCTGGAGGTGCTCAGATGTGGATGGAAGAGGATGCAGATAAGAGAGTGAATGTGATTCGTGCAGAGGAGTTATCCGAAACGGGGTGCAACACTGTTGCTGTGGGATGCCCATTTTGTTCGATCATGGTTAAGGACGGTCTCGATGCAATAGGTTCTGAGATGGAAGTCTTAGACGTCGCAGAGATTCTTTGGGAGCAAATTCAAAAGAGGGACGAAGAAATCCACGGAAGGGCCTAGATTAGCAGATTTGTAAATAGCGATTATCATAAGTCATGAGCAATGTGAACAGCCATGGGCGAAGAGTTCAGAATGTTCGGGATGACGGTTCCAAGGATTGCAATTCTGAACGGCATATTGCTTTCAGCCTATGGAGTATTTTCCTATTTTGCTCAGAGTGCAGAACCTCCATCGGTTACTGCTCTGATTCCTGCATTTTTGGGATTTCCAATGTTTTTGTTGGGGTTTTTGTCAGAGAAAAATGTGGCAAACAGGCACCACTATATGCACTCATCAATGGTTTTGGCACTTGTTATGGCCCTGCTTGGATCGATTAATTTAATTCTGAATTTCTCAGGCATGTCCATTCTAGTAATTGTGTCACACCTCTTGCTAATCCAGGTTGGGGTTTCTTTCATCATAGTGGGGATAATGTCGTTCAGGAATGCTCGACTAAACAGGGAGTCTTCAGTGGTACAATGACTCCGATAATCGGGATAACCTGCTTCATGCGTGAGACTGTTGTTAGAACAGCTTTCGGAAACTGGGAGAGGCATGCTGCCGTTCTTCCATCGGCATACATATCGATGATTGAAAGGGCTGGCGGAACTCCCCTCATCATCCCTCCAGCAGGAGATATGACGCCAATTCTTGACAGCATAGATGGTTTGCTAGTATCGGGCGGTCCTGACATTTCACCCTCTAGCTACAACCAGGAGCCTGAAGAAATGACCAAGGAGTTCTTTCCGTTACAGGACGAGGCGGAGATGGGGCTAATCGAAGGGGCTCTGGATAGGGACATGCCAATTCTTGGAATCTGCAGAGGGATGCAAATTCTCAGCGTTTTCCATGGAGGCTCCATGCATCAGCACCTAGACGATACCCCGGGCCATAAGAATCACGGGGCTTATGACGGAGGAACATCTGATCATGGAGTTGACATTGCGGAAGATTCTCTCCTCTCTAGCCTGATGGGTACCTCACTGACGGTGAATTCCGCTCATCACCAAGGAGTTGCCGATCCCGGAAGTCTTTCAGTTTCGGCGACGGCGGTGCATGATGGGCTAATCGAAGCTGTTGAAAGAAAGGACAAGCGATTCTGCATTGGAGTTCAGTGGCACCCGGAGCGAATTGATCATGAAGTTCTGTTCACAAAGTTCGTTGAAGCAGCGAGGGGTTGATGTCCAGAGTGCCGCGTCATTAGGTAGTGGCAGTCAGGGTATTCGACACGAGATCTCGGAAAAAGAGGGACTTGGTTACCCTAGAAGAGGGCAAGGTTGGCCTATATGCATGTGGAATAACGCCTTACTCGCCTAGCCACATTGGGCATGCAAGGCAAGCCATATCATTCGACATCATTGTAAGGTGGCTTCGCAAGAGAGGTTTCGAAGTCAATTACATAACAAACTTCACCGATGTAGATGACAAAATAATTGCTGCTGCCAATGAAGAGGGAGTTGACTTTCTAGAAATTTCCAACAGGCACATAGATGACTACTTCCTATCTATGGATGCCCTGAATGTAATTAGAGCGGATGCCTATCCGAGAGTCACTGAAACAATTCCAGAAATAATAGAGATGGTTGCATCACTAATTGAGAAGGGGCATGCATACCTTTCTGATGATGGCGTATACTTCGAAATTGACACTTCCCCTGAGAAGTATGGTCAACTCACAGGCCAGACCCTAGAGATGGTCAGATCTGGAGCCGGGGGGAGAGTAGGCGAAACCGGTTCCGGAAAGAGGGACCATAGGGACTTTGCTCTTTGGAAGATGGCGAAACCAGGAGAGCCTTCTTGGGAGAGCCCTTGGGGTGATGGCAGGCCGGGTTGGCATATCGAGTGCTCTGCGATGTCGCTAAAGCACCTAGGGGAGAGATTTGACATCCACGGAGGGGGTTCTGACCTGATATTCCCACATCACGAGGCCGAGATTTTCCAGTCGGAATGCTGCCTTGGGCATGATCCAGTGGTGCAGTATTGGATTCACAACGGTATGGTCAACGTGGATGGGGAGAAAATGAGCAAGTCATTGGGCAACTTCTGGACAATATCGGAGGCATTGGAGAATGTGGACCCACTAGTACTGAGGTATACTCTGATTAACGCCCCATACCGCCAGCCCGTAGACTTCAACCAGGTAATGATAGATGACTCGGAGACTCATCACGGCAGGCTTGTAACGTGCTACGGAGAAGGGCTTGCAAAGTTTGGAAGAGGTGCGTCCATGAACAAGGAATGTGATTGGCGGATGTTCCCTGAGTTGGTAGATGCAGCGAATAGGTTCGAGGAAGGGATGGATGACGACTTCAACACAAGGGTAGCTCTTGTCGAGGTTCAGGCAGTGGTAAAGATGCTGAGAGGGTTGCTGGACGACATGGTCGACTACAATGAAGTCAATGATGACGGCGTATACATCGGACCCATTTCGGATTTTATCGCGGGATTAATCGGATGGCTGTCCGAGTTCGCAGGAGAAGTACTGGGATTACTACCTGAAGAGGCGGATATTCTGGAGGCGATACATAGTGAAGAGAGTGCAAAGGATGAGATTTCCCAGGATGTCGAGAGGCTACTTTCCCAGAGAGATGCAGCTAGAAAGTCCAAGGACTGGTCCAGGGCCGACGAAATTCGAGATGAGTTGGCAGGAATGGGAGTAATAGTCGAGGATGGTCCGGACGGAGCAACTTGGAGGATCGAATAGTCATCAATTCTATGAAAGTGCGATATATTACCATCTCCACGCAAGTCTGTGCTCTCAAGGATTTTCGGCCGTAACATCGCATCTCTGGCATTGGCTCTAATGATGCTATTGCCAGGCTGCCTCGAGGAGGTCACTTCCAAGGAACAAGAGTTTGACTGGAATCGAGACTATGTTCTAATTGATCCAAGCGGACACGAGGATCCTCGCAACTTCGTAGTAGCCGATCCGATTGACAACGAGACTTGGGGCAATGCCACTTGGACTGTCTTCGGGAACGAGCACGGTGGCAACTGCTGCGAGCATTACCTAGCTGCTACCAAGGAGGGGTGGATCCTAAACTTCGGGGGCGAATATCCTACATGGTCGGAGGACAGGGGGATTACATGGCAAGAATACAGGCCCACTATTTTCTCTCAATTGGGATGCCTGGAGCCCAAGCCTACGGTACCTGGTCAAGAAGGGCTAGGGGAGGGGAGCATAGTTCAGGCAACGAATGGCGACCTAATCTCGATGGGTTGGTTCCCATACCCTAGCACCAGTGGAGCGGACCAATTCTACGCTTTCTTCTATGATGCTGAGGACGGTGAGTGGAGCTGGTGCTTCAACAGAACCCCAGAGCCCTTCTACGATAGGTCGTGGCAAGTTGAGGTAGTAGGTCCAATCAATGGCGGCCTGTATGGAAACGGGCCTTGGGCCAGTCTAGTAATTTCCAACTTCTGGCATCAGGTCCAGAATGTAGGGGGTCAGCTATCGACTGATGGTCTAAATTACGACTATTTCGGCTTCCCCGATAGGGACGAGAGCCTCGACGTTATGGAGGTGGACTTGAACCCAGAAAGTCTGGGACCTGAGTGGGACTTCACTAAGCCCCACAAAGAGATGAGGGCGTTTCCAGTTCCATCCGGTGGCCTTTACTTTCCAAACTACTTCATCGATGGAAGTGACGCCTATTTGGACACGTCACTGAACTGGTGGACGGGAGTCACTCTGAATGGTTCCTCGTTACCGTCACAGTATTGCGCATTCGACTCATCTACTGCTCTACACTGTGTCAGTGCAGGACAGACATCTCTGACACACATGCTTTCGTGGGATGGGGGGGAGACGTGGGAGAATATGACATACAATCTCTCAGAGAGGGCCACTGAGATCGAGGAGTGGGAGTTCCACTCCAGCGGAGTCCACGATCTATTCGTACTCAACGTTAGATTCCAGAGCGCTGAGGGGCCGGACGTCGACGTTGCCTATCACGTACGTGAATTCTCACAGAGTTTGGGGCCGGACTTACTTACATATCTTGGACAGGGCGATCTTGACTCAACTTCTGGAGCTGGGAACGACATCAGATTCGACTTCGCGAGCATGGGCATCCTACCAGATGGGGGCTCATTTATTGCTTACCACGACTCGACGGACCCTGACCCACTCTTCGGGGTAGAGATGTTGATCCCAGAGCGATATCTCTTACAATAGCCAACTCAACTAATATGGAAGTGAACAGTGGTCCCATCGACCTCGAAGGTGTCGGATTCTCCCGTGGGTTTGCCTTCATTCAGTGAAGACTCGCCCGCTCTGGTCTCAGTCGTAATGTGATTCCAATCCCTGTTCTCTATTTCCATGCCTTCAATCCAAACCGATAGGGAAATTGTGGACTCCACCTGAAGGTCCATCTCCTTCCTCTTGGCCTGAATCCTTCGAGTAATGTCTCTGGCGATGCCCTTTGAGAGTAGTTCCTGATCAGTATGCATGTCAAGGACGATGGAAACGTCCCCATCTTCGAAAGACAGGGTCTGTGCAGCGAAGCCTTCCTTCTCCACCCTTCTAATCTCTACGTCCTCAATAGTTATCTCGTAGCCTGCTAGGGCGGCTATACCGGCCTCAATCTCTAGTAGCAGGGCATCGGGATCGGCTAGATCTAACTGTGCCAGAACAGAGGGCAAGTCAGAGCGGCATTTTGAACCGAGTAACTTCCTGTTTGGCTCCAGAACTATTCTCTGGAAGGCATCCAAGTCGTCTTCTGTGGAAAGAGTCTCGACATTGAGTTCCTCGGCGAGAATGTCGCTGAAACGGGAGATATCCGGACCTCCCACAATCCAACCCGTTCTGCAAGGAAGACGTTGTCTTCTATTCGAGTTGACCCTGATTCTCCTTCCAGCCTCTGCCAATGATCGGACCAGAGACATCTCCTGTTCTATTGAGTAATCCCTCGAAGGTAGAATTGAGTCCACTATCTCGGAACCCACAGGCCAGTCTGCCAAGTGGACCGATGCCCCGGTTAGCCCCCTGTGAATCTGGTCCGGGATGAATGGGGAGATTGGTGACATCAGCCTGCAGACTATCAATAGAACCTCGTGAAGGGTGTGCTGACAGGCCCTCTTGTCGTTACTGTCTGCCTCGTCCCAGAGTCTCCTTCTGGACCTCCTGACGTACCAGTTTGATAGGTCGTTGACTACGAAATCCTCCAATCCTCTTCCAGCCTTGTGGAAATCCCAGGAGACAAAATTTCTATGGTAGTCTTCCGCCATCTCGGTAGTCTTGGAAAGAATCCACCTATCCAGGGGACTCCTGTCCTGAACCTGAACCGATCCTTTCTCGTCTTCTGGGTCGAAGCCGTCCAAATGGGCATAGTCGGCATGGAAGCGATATACATTCCAAAGAGTCAGGAACATCTTGGCATAGGACTCTCTGACTCCGTTAGGATCGAAGTTAGTTGGGGACCACGGGGCGCTTTGTGTAGTCATGTACCACCTAATAGAGTCTGCTCCCTCCTTGTTGAAGTGGTCCCAGGGGTTTACGACGTTTCCTCTTGACTTGCTCATCTTCTTACCTTCCTTATCCAGTATATGGCCTAATGAGAGGCACCTCCGGAAGCATGGTTCGTCGAAAACGGTGGTTGCGACGGCTAGTAGAGAATAGAACCATCCACGAGTCTGATCTACCGCTTCGCAGATATAGTCAACTGGAAATGAGCCAGAAAATCTTTCCTCGTTTTCAAATGGGTAATGCCACTGTGCGAATGATGCGCAGCCCGAATCGAACCAGCAGTCCATTACATAGGGCTCTCTTGTCATTTCTCCGGAGCAAGCTTTGGATGGGCAGTTCAACTTGACCTCATCGACATATGGCCTGTGAAGTTCTGGGGGCTGGGGAGATGTTTCGGTTTTCATCGAAGACATCTCCTCGATGCTCCCGACGCAGTGCTCAATTCCACACTCTTGGCATACCCATACTGGGATTGGAGTGCCCCAGTAGCGTTCACGGCTAATTGCCCAGTCCTTGATATTGGATAGCCACTCCCCCATCCTCTTTGTCCCTGTCCATTCGGGGGCCCATTCAACGCTATCATTGTGTGACAGGATTTGGTCGCGAACCTGTGTCATCCTGACGAACCAACTGTCCATCGCGTAGTACAGGAGGGGATGGTCTGTCCTCCAGCAGTGCGGGTAGTCGTGCGTGTATATGTGCTCTCTGTACAGCAAACCCTGTGAAACGAGCAAGTCAATAATGTCATCATCGCATTCCTTGACGTATCGTCCATCGAGATTCTCGTGAACACCCTCCACGAAACAGCCATCCATACCCACAGTATGTTGCGCGGGAAATCCAACCTCCATGCCAAGTTTGTAGTCTTCCTCACCATACATCACAGCCGTGTGAACCACTCCAGTTCCATCGGTTGTTGTCACGAAGTCGGCTGCGACGATAGTCCAAGCAGTTTTCGAGTCCCCCCTATTGATGGCTCCGGGAAATAGAGGAGAGTATTTCTTGCCGACCAATGCCGAACCGGGGAACTCCTCTACAATATCGGCGTGATTTCTTAGTACGTTCCCTATCAAATCCTTGGCGAGTATGACCTCCTCCCCGATCTCCGCACCGCCTCTACCCTCCCAAGACTCCGATGGAGGTTCTGAGATTCGGACTCGGCAGTATGTCACTTCGGGTCCGACAGCAAGTCCAACATTTCCAGGTAGTGTCCAAGGAGTGGTTGTCCAGGCCAATATGGAAGCATCGTCACCCTCAAGTTTGAATTTCACAAAAACTGCAGGTTCGGAGACCTCCTTGTAACCCAAAGAAACTTCATGAGTGGAGTAGCTGGTACCTGTCTGGGGGCAATAGGGCAAAACCTTGTGACCTCTGAAGAGCAGCCCCTTGTCGAACATCTGCTTCAAAGACCACCAAGCAGACTCAATGTAATCATCTTGCAGTGTTACGTAAGGATCTTCCATGTCGACCCAAAAGCCCATTCTCTCTGTCATCTCTCTCCAAGCCTCTTCGTAAGTCCATACGCTTTCCTTACACTTCTGGTTAAAGGCCTCCATGCCGAATTTCTCGATTGCCTCATTGGACATTAGATCGAGTTGCTTCTGAACCTCGATCTCAACAGGAAGGCCATGTGTGTCCCATCCTCCCTTTCGCTCCACTATGTGCCCCTCCATAGACTTCCAACGACAAACTAGATCCTTGAAAAGTCTAGATAGGACATGGTGAATACCGGGTTTCCCATTCGCTGTTGGTGGACCTTCCAAGAATGTGAATGGTGCTTCGAACTTTCTCCTAGATTCAATGGATTCAGAGAATGTTCCCTCCTCCCCCCAGACTTGCATCAGCGAGTTCTCAAGAGCAACAGGGTCTAGATCGCCGGGGGGAACAGGAACACTCATCGGCCAAGCGACCTAGGAGTTCGTCTTGAACTTGAGGGGAAGGAAGACGCAAATATTGACTCTAAATTGCAAGACTTCAAATGCCCTACGCACCAGTTAGTAACCGTGGCAGAGACGATTCAACTCGAAGTCGGTGGGATGACGTGCGAAGGCTGTTCAAACCGAGTTAGATTGGCGTTGGAAGGGTTGCCCGGAGTAACTTCTGCCGATGTTAGACATGAGGATGGTAGTGCAGTGATCAGTCATGAGGGCTTGACAAGAGAGGAGCTTAGTGGGGCAGTGAGATCGGCTGGATACGCAGTTGACGGACAGGAGGATCATTTTCATTGGAGGGATACGGGAGTATGGAAGCAATCTGCAAACAACACCAAGTGGTGCCTTATTGGTTGCAGTATAGGGGACTTCGGGACAATTGCGGCTTTCCAATTCGTCTTCACCGACTCAGGATGGAGTACCATGATGATTATGGCCTTGGCTATGTTTAATGGAATAATGACTTCTATTGCACTGGAGACGTTCATTCTTCTAGGGCAGATGCCTCTGAGAGAGGCTTTTCGAGTAGCTATAGGAATGTCGCTAATTTCCATGCTATCAATGGAAGCGGCGATGAACATTGTTGATTTTGTCCTAACAGGAGGGGCCAAGCTAACTTTGTGGGTAATCGCACCGATGCTGATTGCGGGATTCCTGACTCCGTGGCCCTACAATTATTGGAGATTGAAGAAATACGGGGTGGCCTGCCACTGAGGTGATTATGTGGAAGATTGGGGGCCCTTGTCAAGGGAGATTGCTGGTTGGATTCGAGAATATGCCGAGGGAAGTTCGATTCAGACTTTGGTAGTGGGGGTATCAGGAGGGGTAGATTCCGCTGTTACTTCCACTCTTGCAGCGATGACGGGCCTCGATACGATTGTTGTGAATATGCCAATTCACCAAGAGAGCGCCCAATTCGATCTCTCCAACCTGCACATAGAATGGTTGGAGGGGAATTGGAGAAATGTAGATGGGAGAATAATAGATCTGACAGCAACGTTCGACAGGTTCTCAGAAGACTTACGGGCCTGCGAGCTATCAGATTTGGCACTAGCCAATTCGAGAGCCAGGCTTCGAATGGCAACCCTATTTGCCATCGCAAGTTCGTCGAGAGGTATAGTGGTTGGAACTGGAAACAAGGTTGAGGACTTTGGAGTCGGTTTCTTTACCAAATACGGCGATGGCGGGGTGGATATCTCCCCGATTGCTGACCTACTGAAGTCAGAAGTGAGCGCACTCGCGGAAGAGATGGGGATTTTACAGGAAATCCGTGATGCGGCTCCTACTGACGGCCTTTGGGAAGATTCCAGAACTGATGAAGAGCAGATTGGTGCAACCTACGAAGAGTTAGAGTGGGCAATGAGGGAGGTCGAGGGCCCATCTGGCGATGAATTAACGGAAAGAGAAAATCGGGTATTAGAAATTTACAGAACTCTTCATGAAGAAAATTCTCACAAGATGAAACCGATCCCCGTGTTCAAGCGAAGCGATAAAGACCCCAAATCCTAGGAAAAAGAGGTGCATGCATTGGAAGAGGATCGACATATGCCGGTTTTCGTTCGCAGCAGAAGAGAAAATTACGGCGTGATGTTGCTTAAGTCGATTTTCAACTTCCTGAGGATCAGTATTGCCATTATCGTGGTAATTGGATTCCTGGTGATGTTCGGCCCCTTCCTCTTATGATCATCTCTCTCTCCTATCCTTAACTTTCTTCTTGTATTCAGCATCGGAATCTTCTGAGGTCCAACCATCTAGAAATAGCCCCCCTGTCTTGTGAACGCCCCCCCTAACATTCCCCTTTCTCGGCTTTCCGAACAGTTCTCTTTTCACCTTATGACGACTGAAAGCTTTCGGCAGTCCATCAGCAGCCCTCTCGGTTTGAGACAGTGCGTATGCCCTCCACTCCGCTTTCGGCCCATCTGAACTCTGGACGAAATCGATTTGCTCCTCTTCTTTCAAAGCAATGCTAAGCAGGAATGCAACGAGATAGAGGGCGAATGACCCGCATACTAATGTCCTACCGTTCTCCAAACCTGAGATTAGCCAACTAATGATCCCTCCTGAAGGCTTGATTTGCTCCTCTTCTGAAGATAGCCTGACCATCTCGCTGGATTGGAAACTGTAGTTTCCATCAGAGCATTTTGGAGATGATTCGTTAGAGGGATTGAAGCACAATTGGCCGATGTAAATCATATTTTCCACATCATACCTCTCGGAGCCTTTCTCGCACTGAGGGTAGTAGAAATTCTCCAGATCTTCCTCGGCGGATTGGTTGGAGTCAGTGTCCTCGGCGGATTGGTTGGAGTCAGTGTCCTCGGCGGATTGGTTTTCAAGATCCAAGCTGTAGAGGGATATTTTGACTTCTCCACACTTGTCCCAATAATCATCAAAATTCTCATCTGCGTAATCTCCGTATGAGTATACTGCCCATCCCAAGTTTGAAGGAGATTCTGTTTCAATGAAGGTCAAGTTTCCATCATTCCCGGTAAATTCGAATTCGATCTCTTCGACTGCTTCGTCGGAGGAGAAGAAAGGAACTGGGGTCCCGGAGATCCAAAATGCTGACCCGACAAAGAGCAAAATGGAAGCAATAAGGAAATTCATTATTGTCAGGGGGTGCATCTCTCTCGCCAAGACAGCGCAGGACGATACCACTCAAGTGAGTTGCCCTAATTGTAAGTTGGAGGAGCCCATCCTGCAGAAATTGAAATTCCGATGAAGCACGCGATTAGCCACAATCTCGCCAATATCCTCCTCCTCCTGGGGGCTCTTCCAGATATTGCTACTCGGAATAACAAGAAAAATGAGGTGAGTGCAAACAAAGAAGTAACAAGAATTGCAGGGCCCCCTAGTTGCCAGTCTGAGGCTGTCACAATAGTTTCATTCTTGGGAGGTTCGAAACCGGAATGGAACATTGCTAAGGCAATCATGCTGCTGATCTGTCCGAGAAGAAGTTTGGCTGCCGATGAGTCCCCTCTAGACGTCCCCAAGTAGTGAACAAATGGCCTTCTGGTTTCCTTGTCATTGGTTCGTTTGTCCAAGTATGATGAGTCGTCCCTGTTTGACCACCTTGACCGAGGCGAGATTCCCACGACTGGCCACCTCACTGACGATATATTGGGTTGTTGATGAAACATAACCTACTCAAACCAAGTCGCACTGGATTTGTCATGGAATTCCTAGAGCTGGCCGAGAGTGCATCATTTGCTATGTGCAGTATTGCAGTATTTCTGTGGATGTCTATTGGATCACTTTCTCGTTCTACCAGGAGCGAAGTAATTGCCCAGAGGGTGATTGCTATAATTTGTATTTCTTCTGCAATCCTTCTATTCATTATTCATTACTCAGGAGGCGAGATATGGGGGTCGAGCAACATAGCCAGGCCATTGGCAGTTGTGGCCATAGTAGTAGCCATTTCGGCGGTAATGAACATCAAGGGAAAAGACGTGCAAGGCGAGACAAACCCACATAAGATAATGAAAAAACTTAGAGATGAACAGTGATTATTCTGAGTTTAGCTTATCATCGATAAATGATCTCATATAAGCCGGAAGCTCACCGTTTACGAATACAACGTCTTGGACATCTTCGAGTTTCATTAGAGAGTAGTATATTTGCATCGCAGTCATTGGTGTTGCACTACAGCCGGTACAACCTCCCTCAAGTGAGATCATTATTACCCCGTCAGTAGTGTCTACGACATTTACCACGCCATCATGTGCATCAAGTACTGCCTGAACTGGGCCTACTGAGTCAAGGATTAGCTGCTTGTCCACCACACTCATCGACCCTCTGATAGGGCGGGAGCCTTTCAAACAATTGCCTCCTCGGAGAGGTGTGAACAAAGTAATGCGGGTCGTTCTGATGGACCTCTTGGTTGAGAGATCAGAGTTTGGGCATGGTGGAAATCAAGAGATTGTATCCCCTATTGCTGAAGGAGGAGAATTGGAAGTCTTGCTGGTTACCCCGCAGATGCAATCTGAAGAAGCCGGTATCCGATCTCAAGAAGAGGGGATTGTAGGACTAACTGAAGAAGATGTACCTAATTGGGATGACGAATTCCCATTCTGGGAAGGGTGCAGTGTGGAGTTATCTGGTAATTTGGTCACTTTCAAGAGGATAGCAATGCCTCTGCAAGGAGATGATGAAGGTACAAAAAATTGGTTGAAAATGATAAAACCTGATGCTGTGATTTGTAGTGGTTCTAGAAGAAATGTATCAATGTGGGAAGAATGGATGGGAGCTGGCGCGTCGCTACTTCGATGTTCATCAAAGATGGGGATTCCGACTCTGGGAATCTGCTTTGGGCATCAACTCCTTTGCCATTCATTGGGGGCCACGGTGGAGAGAGCTGAGTCCATGTCCAGTGGAGTTTGGGACCTGGAACTCACAGAGAAAGGGAAGACAGACGTGTTATTCTCTTCGAGAAGAAGCGGAAAAAACAACTCCCCAGTGGCCCTATATTCACATCAGGATCACGTAATTACTGTTCCAGAATTATGCACCCTTCTTGGTTCAGCCGTTCACAACAGAGTTTCTGCAGTCAGAGTTAACGAATCAGATGGCGCCCCTTTACCTGCATGGGGCATCCAGTTTCATCCTGAGGCTGCTAAGGCAAGAGTGGAAAGAGCGTTTGAATGGGGTCACATTTCAGAAGAAGAGTTGGCATCCTTCCAGAGAGAACATGATGGCGTAGGAATTCTGAGTTCTTTTGCCTCGGTTATCCTATCCAATCATTCGTAATCTACTGTGGCTGTTTTACAATTGGATTTGGATTAAATACAGCACTCGATTCGGCGGGCAGAACTGATGGTGGTTTTATGGACGGCGAACAATTAGGAATAGCAGGAATGGTAGCAGGCCTCTTTGGGCTAATGGTAGCATTTTTCCTGTACAACAAAGTTAATTCGATAAAAATCGAGAATGAGACTGTAGCAAAGATAACTGGACGAATTCAGGACGGGGCTATGGCCTTCCTAATGGCAGAATATCGAATGCTTTCGGTATTCATTTTGCTGATTGTAGTTCTTCTTTTCGTAGGTGGGAGTTACAATGATGATCTTGGGATGGAAACTTCGGTAGCATTTTTCATTGGGGCACTTTGTAGCGTAGGAGCCGGCTTCAGTGGAATGCGCTCTGCTACTAGCGCAAACGGGAGGACTGCTCAAGCAGCTGCCGATGGTGGTCAGGCTTCTGCCCTGACTACTTCATACAATGGGGGCGCAGTAATGGGGCTCGCAGTGGGAGGTCTTGGTCTCTTTGGAATTTCATTGATGTTCTACTTCACTGAGACTGAGTTCCTGACGGTTGCAAACATCGCAGGATTCGGCATGGGGGCTTCCTCAATCGCTCTATTCGCCAGAGTGGGGGGTGGAATCTACACCAAGGCCGCAGACGTGGGTGCAGATCTTGTCGGAAAAGTTGAGGCAGGAATACCCGAGGATGATCCGCGTAACCCGGGTGTGATTGCAGATAACGTTGGAGACAATGTTGGTGATGTTGCGGGGATGGGTGCTGACATCTTTGAGTCGTTTGTGGGAAGCATCATCGCGGCTATGGTTATTGCAGCAGCCAGTGATGACCTAGGAAGCGATTACGTGACCATTCCAATCGTGTTAGCGATTGTGGGCTACATCGCTTCAATTTTTGGCGTCTTCTCCATTTCTGCAATGAAGAACATGGAAGCAGGTGCAGCTCTCCGCAACACCACTTTCATCGGTGCGGCCCTATTCATTGCTGGCGGGTACTTGGCACTTGGTTATCTGGATCTAAATACCACTGTCATCCAAGCAGTTGCCATTGGATCCCTAGTAGGAATACTGATTGGACTGGTAACTGAATATTACACAGGAATTGAGGATGTTTTTGGAATCAAAGTTAAGGCCATTCCATACATTGGCGAGGCGAGTAAAACCGGTAGTGCAACTAATGCGATTGCAGGACTTGCAGTTGGGATGCAATCTGTATTCGTCCCTGTACTATTGATGGCAGCAGGAATCTTCGGTGCGAACCATGTGATGGGAGGGGGCGATGCAGGCCTCTATGGAATTGCCATGGCCGCAATGGGTATGCTGGGAACTGTAGGTGTGACGATGACTGTTGATGCTTACGGGCCGGTGGCTGATAACGCAGGTGGGATAGCCGAAATGTCCGGCTTAGGCAAAGATGTGCGAGATATTACGGATGGTCTTGATTCAATAGGAAACACCACAGCTGCAATAGGGAAGGGCTTTGCTATTGGGAGTGCAGCGTTGACCGCACTAGCTCTGTTTGCTGCATTCAAGACTAGCGCTGAACTAGAAGCAGCAGATCTGAGCCTAACTGAGCCACTTGTAGTAATCGGACTTCTGATAGGTGCTTCTCTGCCGTTTTTGGTAGCGGCGATGACGATGAAGTCTGTTGGAAGAGCCGCTGAGGACATGATTACCGAGATTCGAAGACAGTTCAGGGAGATAGATGGACTATTAGAGGGTAGAGAAGGAGTTGAGCCAGATAGTGCTACTTGCGTGGACATTTCCACCAAGGCAGCTCTGCGGGAAATGATAATGCCCGGAGTTGTCGCAGTAAGTAGCCCAGTCCTTATCGGATTCTTGCTAGGAAGTGCGGCACTAGGGGGGACTCTCGCAGGTGCAACCGCTACAGGGGTCCTGATGGCGCTATTCATGGCAAATGCTGGCGGGGCCTGGGACAATGCGAAGAAGGCCATTGAGCAGGGTCACATCGAAGGTTCATCCAAGGGTGATGATGCGCACAGTGCCGCAGTTGTCGGAGACACAATTGGAGATCCATTCAAGGATACCAGCGGACCTTCACTAAACATTCTGATCAAGTTAATGAGCATCGTGAGCGTAGTCATTGCTGGACTTCTTACAAAAACAGGAGAGCTAGGAGCTCTTTAGACGGATGGGCGTCAGACTCTTGACCACCCGACCTCTGGCACTTTGCATGATGCAGGGGCGCGCGTGTGCAGTTATTGTGCTGCTTTCCGTGACTTGTATGGCAGGATGCACGGGAAATTCTAGTGGCGGAGATGACTCAGACGGGTCTCTAGTGGCACCTTCTTGGGAAATTGGAGATTGGTGGCTATACACATTCTCGACTCCCGACTTCAGCGATGATACGACCAAACTAGTCGTTTCCAGCACAAGCGAAGAGCAAGGTTCTGCATACATGCTCGCAATTTCGAGTCTCACTGAGGCTAGGAGGCATGCTGTTCTCAATCACAATCCTTTCCTAGGCAGAATCATGCATTCAGATTTGGGGGCCTTTGAGAATGGCGTCTCTCAGCCGGTATTGAGCTTCCCCCTAGAGGAGGGAAATTCTTGGTCATTCACCCTTTTCTCAATAGAATGGGAAGCATATGCCTCCAGAGTTTCTGGAAGTTCGGCAGAAATCGTGGCAACATCTTCGGATGGTTCCCGTTTGGACTATGTTTTTGACAATGAAGTGGGTTTCTTCTCATCTTTTATTTGGAAGGATCAAACTGGTATTGACAATCTTCGAATGATGCTATCGGACAACGGAAAGGGGCACACTGGGGATGTGTATTTTGTCAGGGGTGGCGATCTGTTTGGCGACACATGGGAGGACACTGGAACTGACTTCGAATTTCGTGATACATTCCTTGTTAGTGACCACCCCAATGACGGAGAGTGGGACGAGATGATCTACTTCCTGGATGCTGAGAGCGGGTCTGGTTCTTCGATTACGATGACACTGAGGGATCACATGTCCGTTTCCGCGCTTGAGAGGATTTGGGGTCCTGGGGCTAGTGAGATGGGAACACTAGGGACCATACCTTATCCTTCTGAGGAGTACACCCTTACCGCGACATTCACAGGCGGTTCGACATATCTCAGAGTGATTATTGCTGGAGGAATCACCCAGTCATGGTCTCTCTAGAAATACTCCATTAGGTGGTCCGAACCGCCAACAAATATCGGCTCACCCCCCCTCATATCGAAGACGACAGGGACTGTTCTATGACCAGTCTCCTTTACGACCATCTGCCTTAGGCCATCGAATTTGTCCAAGTTTACTTCTGTGTAAGACATACCCTTTGCATCTAGTGTCCTGAATGCCCTCGTGCAATAGGGGCAGATAGTCTGGGTGAAGACTAGAAAATCGGTTTCAGTCCCTTCAATTATTTCACGTAGTCGCGACAGGCTTACCGCCCCCCTCTTCAACCCACAACGCCTCGCCAATATCAGCATCAATTACTTCATCTTCATCCGACTTATCCTCCAGAACCTTATTGCACTCCTCGGGGTCTATGAAAATCAGGAAGAAAACGGTAATCATTGTCAGTGCTGCTCCTACGTAAAGGGTTACGCTGTAGTTATTATCGAATAATTCTAGCATCCTTCCTGTGAATGTGTATGCAGTGACCGCGGAGAGATTGAACATTGACATGTAGGCCGTGAACTGAGTTCCTCCCACTTTGCTCCAAGTCATCTTCATCGCGACTGCGATAACGCATATCCATGCGATGCCGTTAACGAGCCCTCGAATAACTAGATAGGCCACCATGACGTATGTATTTGTCCACATCGGCTCGAGCACTGCAAGCATCCCATTGCATATGGCCAAGCAGGTAAATCCTATCATTGCGACCCTCTTTACTCCGAATCTGTCCCCAAGCATCCCTCCCGTAATCTGCCCGATCATGATTGCGAAGACGACGATTCCCCCGACTATGACATTGTACTTCTCTTGCTCCCAGCCTGCTCTGTTGATGAATATGTCAAGGACGATTGGGTCAATGAAAAGGTATAGCTCCGAGAGGAGGCAGAGGAAGATTAGCAGGAATGAGGATCTTAGGTGGAATGCCTTGGTTAGGTTGAAGCTTGTCTGTGCAAGGGTCCTCCTAGCCCTAAATGGAAGCAGTGCGAATGGGTTTGGAACCTTCGGCAGAGGGAATGCTCTCGAAATCAAGGTAGCGGCTATCGCCGAAACTATGCCAAAGAAAGCTATTCTCTTTGCGACCGAATAAGGTCTGACTTCGAGGTCAACAGACAGTATCGCGAACACCAGACCTGCGACAAAAATTGACAAGGAGAATATCGTGATTAGAGCAGGGATGGAAATCCTCTCATCGAATGTTGACCTTCCGACTGCCCTTGCAGCCCACCACCTGGATTCCTCTGGCTCCTCCCAGTAGAGCCTCTCATCGGTCTCGAACTCCGAGTCCTTCGCAGGACCGATGATCTCAGACTCCTCGGAGTCAGAAGGGCTTGTCCATGGGAACAGCCTGGTACCTGGTTTTTCGTACAGGAAGAGTGGTAGCACCATGATCAATAAGAGGACCGGGAGTTGAATCGAAAGCATACCCCTGATGCCTATAGTGTTGACGAAACCCCCTAGGACTGCCCCTCCGAGAATCATCCCGGCCCTCTTTGAGGCAAACATGTAACCGTTGGCCGTTGATACCTCATCATCTAGAAGGACATCCACCGCAAGGGCATCTGTACTCACGTCTTGCAGAGAGGCGAAGATATTGTGGATGAACATTAGTTTGATCACTAAATCAATCTCGCCCGCCAAGTCTGGAACAAGGAGTAAAATCCCGATTGTTACTGCCATTCCGAACTGGGCGAACAATATCCACAGCCTCCGGCTCCCATAGATTGGGAGGTTCACAGTGTCGATTACCGGCCCCCATATCCACTTGAAGGTCCAAGGGAGTGCTATTGTGGCGAACAGGGTCGCCACCTCTTGAGGAGTGAATCCATTTGCAGCCAGGTATGCTGCGAATGCCACTGTGGCAAATCCCCATGGCAGGCCTTGAGCGAAGTAGAGAACGCAGAGAGAGGTCATTCTCCTGAGGCGATTCTCGGTAAGGCTCTGACCATCGAACCACTCCTCGAAAAGCTGCTCCCTATTTATCAAGACAAAACCGAGTAATCCGGCAATCATCAGGCCGACACCGATAACCAGGATGTCGGAGCTGCTGGAGCCTCCTGATCCGCTAGATGTGGCCGGAAGATCTAGCAGAATCACCCTCCGAGCGTCGACCGGTGAAATGTGGTCTTCATCGACAACCAATCTAGCGAAAATGGTGGAATTACCCGACTCGTTGTGCGGATCTAGGCGAATGCTCCACATCGACCAATCGTCGAGTGGGGAGTCGTCAGTGGCTTCCTTCCAAGCCCCGCCTCCAACCCTTACCTCGACCTTGGTCCCCGGGAATCCGGGGTCTGCTCCGGAAGCCTTCCCGTAGACGTAGCTTTCGTTGGCTAGGCCCTGAAGAGTAAAGATGTCCATGGAGACGTTTAGCGACCTATCGATGCTGCCCGCTGCCTCTACGAATGCATTAGGGTCGGCCTGTCCGTACCCGAACTCGTTGTCTGGCCTGGACTCTAGAATGCTGCAG
>CEOQ01296538.1_pt1 | contig 36512 bp, 31 predicted proteins | sample 361351 | NCBI WGS metagenome assembly CEOQ01 (sample SAMEA2619907, study PRJEB7988) | marine metagenome | biome: marine biome (ENVO:00000447); feature: deep chlorophyll maximum layer (ENVO:xxxxxxxx); material: "saline water (ENVO:00002010), including plankton (ENVO:xxxxxxxx)" | depth 60 m | reverse complement strand
CCCGCCAGTACGATCTTTCGGTACGCGAACCGAATATCCAGATTACAAATGTTGATGTTGAAGGTGATCGCTCAGTTACCCTCCGGCACACACAACAGGATGGAATGCCTCTCGCGGGAGATACATACGAAGTCCTGAAACACATTCATTTACTGTGGGGCTTTGATGTTCATCTTGAAAGTTGGGATGGCGATAAGATGCTGAAACGGATGAGCTGCCCGTCGATATCAGTAGAACTTTGACTTAGCGCTTTGATTACGCGCTTTACTTCATTGTGCCGACTCGTCAGCCGATCATGTGAACGGGGAACGTATGAGGTAGCGGCTGTTGTTTACTCAACAGCCGAGATCATCACCTACCAGGCAATCACCATATCATCACGCTGAATCGCTAAACGTTCTGCGGGGCTACCCAGCTCTGCAATGACAAACTGTGGTTGCACCTGCTTCACAACCGCCTCGGCCGCCATGTCGGTCAACTCAGTGCGAGGCTCCAGGTCCAGGTTATACAGCGTGCCAGTACGATATACTTTCAGCGTATCTCCAGGCCGAAGACCCGCAGCGGCGCTTGCCTCTATGTGCAAACGGTTTCCACGGGCCCTGACGATGCGGGCCATAAAAGGCTGACAACGTAGCATCTCATCGACATCGCCAGCAGCCCGTTTCAGAATATCTGCGACTTCGTTACCGTAAGAGGTCGCCCAGAACTGCGGCGTAGCAAAACCCGTTTTTTCATTTCTTGGCGCTTCCCACTGCCCCTCTGTGCGGTAAGAGCGCTGAAACAGCATGGCACCACTAAGGCCATCATGCACAAAGACATCCATCACGAAATCACGCGTCGGCGCTGAAGAGAACCCCATCAGTCGACTGGCAAATCCGGTTTTCTGTGGCGTGTGCAATGCCAGGTCGCGTACGACACCCGACACGACATACTGAGCACCCAGTTGCGTCGCCAGAGCAACGGATGTAGTCAGCCGCTGTTGAGCGGTCTCCGCCGATGGTGCGCGGCGGGGATCTTGATAAAGGCTGATCCGGGTTGCGTCGAGCGCATGTACTCCGCCCCCTGAATTAAGTTCAGCAGCGAGCCAGCGCGGTAAGCCCTGCTCAATGTTTTCTAATCGGCCCAACGTAGCCTGCTGCGGCTGTGCCAGTCCAAAACCGGCCACAGCCACGGCTTTGCGATAGCTCTGAACCGATGCTGGGCATAAAGCCGCCTCATCGACATCAGCACGAATTGTCACTTCGTACATACCGTTGACTGTATCTTCACGCAGAATCTCAACATCGCTGACCTGCGACCGGGTTGATACACGCACGGTATCGGTACTGACGACGCCTTTCTCCATCAACTGCATGCCGCTGATCTGTGCACCTGCCTGTAAGCTGGCCTGATGCAGCGCATCTTCCATTGCCTGTTCACGAGCATAAGACAGCGCGCCTTCAACCGGGGCACGCCCAGTCACCTGCACAACTTCTGCCTGCGCCTGGACGAACGGCAGAATCAGCAAACCAACGAACAACGAAGATAAACGAAAGCGTCTCATAGCAAAGTCCCTTACTCGATAAAGTAGAAGCCGCTCTCGGGCACTGAAGCTTCGCCCTGAACACGGTTACGCTGGCTAGCGGCAAACTGCTGAGCGTTGCGCCCACCCAGTGGCACCCGGCAATCCACATTGAAACGCTGGTTATCCATCGTCTGCAGACAGTTACGGAAGCCCTGATCAATGATCATCTCCAGAACGGTTTCTGCACTGCCGTCCGGCATCAGATCAGTTGAGACAACGCGTGCACCATGCATATAAGTCTCGACATAGCTGCGGAACCGGTCGTTCTGTACGACCATATCGCGCACGGTAGTGCTGCCCTGAACCGAAGTTCCGTATACCCGTTCCGCCATGGCCCTGTAAGCATCCATTTTGGATGCACGAATGGCCATCAGACGCTTCTGAACCGACGACTGCTTAGCGCCATCATCAACCGCACCATAACCCACAACACGAAGCACCATAGGTGCAACAGGGTCTATTTCCTGCTCAACAGGCTTAAAGAATTGCTCAGGTGGTGCACTGGCATTGCCCTGATCCAGAACAGGTCCGGCGCAGGCGGTTAACAATCCTACAGAAAGCACCAGGGCGCCTGCGGTTACACATTTCAGCTTCATATCTGACTCCATACCAGCAGTGGATGGCACTTCGACCACCCCTGACTTGTTTTGCTATAAGACGGCTATCGGCCGATATGAAGAAAAGTTAAGACGATTGACGCTCACTTTTTTGTACTGACTTTGTAACCGCAGGATAACGACCAGCCACAAGAGTTCTTAACCAACGATCAGGAGAGCGGTGCCATTGATAAACGGCTAACGATGCGAGGAGAATCCCAGCCCCGGCAAAACTCTCCCACTGCAGGCGTTCATCACGTAACAAGTAGCCCCAGAAAATTGCGAGAGCGGGAGCAACCAGAGTGATCAGCGTCACTCTGGAAGTCGGTAACTGGCGCAAAATATAAAAATAGAGAACAAAGGCCAGCAACGAACCACAGGTAATCAGGTAACCCAGCGCGGCAAAGGACACCACGTCTTTTTCTTGCGGAATATGCACCCCAAAGAAAGGCACAGTAAGAAGATACAGTATTCCTGAAACCCAGAGTGTGCCGCTGGTCTGGACCATAGGGTGGATGCCGGCTCCGACCTGTTTGACCCAAACCGCACTGCCTGCAAAACACAGGACCGAGACGACACTACCTACAATTCCGCGCCACGCCAGACCATCAACTGAAATGCGTGCGGATACCACCAGAGCAAGCCCGGCCAACGCCATCACCAGCGCAAATGACCGCACAGGAGTCAACTCCCGCTCGCGCAGAACCACGTATGCCAACGCACCAGACAGCATGGGGGAGAGCCCATAAATCACCGAAATCAAACCGGATGGAATATGCGCCGCGCCCCAGTACACCGACATCATCGCGCCATAGATACCAAGACTGCCGCCAAGGTAACTCAAAATAGCCTGCTTACTGAAAACGAGGCGCTGGCGCATCAACCAGACCAATGGTAAGGACAACAAAGCGCTGATCCACATACGAAGACTGACGGCCGTAAAAAAGTCGAGCCCGTTCTGACTGAATTGAATTGCCACGGGCGTGGTGGACCAGATCAGTACCACCAGAAGATACGCCACTATAATTTTCATACATCACCTGTGCTTGCCGGGCTCTCCCTTGAGCCCTGTGTATGTTTTGGCAACACAGCGACCAGAAACAAAAAAGGCCGCATAACGTGCGGCCTTTTGAGAATAATCCGTTATCAGTTAACTATTCCCCGGCCTCACTACTCGCACAATGGCGACACAACGCGCACGCACGACCATTCGCAGCGCTACTGGCGCCGCGAACATCTTCGCTGAGAAATGTGTCAATTGTGAAAACACGAGAGTTATTCCGAAAAATAATTAGCTGTTACGAAAGATTACGCACGACTTTTACGATTCGCAACCGATTTCTGAAATTGCATCTAGTATTAATTGCATCCGTACTCACGTATTCCTGAGGATGCCCACATGTTAAAACGCTCTCTTCTTGGCAGTGCCGTATTGCTGGCCAGCAGCTACGCCACAGCCACCCCTTTTATGCCGATGGATGCTCGTGGTCTGGCCATGGGTAATACCGGTGTTGCCAGTGCCAAGCTCGCACACGCCCCGGCTTATAACCCTTCACTGTTGTCACAGGCAGAAAGCAGCGATGATTTCGCGCTGCTCTTCCCGCAAATTGGGGTGAACGTGGCGGATGAAGCAGGCCTCGAAGATGAAGCCTCACGACTGGACGATGACATTATTCCGCGAATTGATGCTGCCTTCGAAGAGCGCGGTGCCGGCGATCCGGTGAACTTTAATAAAGCCGTTGAAAATATGACTGCCGCAGCTGAACAGCTGGGTGTTCAGATTGATTCAATGGATGATGTCGACGGCCGTACCAACGCTGAAAAAGCAGCCGACCTGCGCACCGACAACCAGGCGTTTGGTGATAGCATCGCAGCAACAAACACCGAACTTCAGGAAGTTGAATCTGCCACTGACGACATGATCGATAGCTTACGTACTATCTCCGGCGACCCTCTACGCGGACGCCTGGGTATTGGTGGCGCGGTCGCTATTCCGGGTAAAAAACTGGCAGCTGCCGTCAGCTTTAAAGCTGATGTAAACGCCTCTGCCCGTATTCTGTTCAGTGGCAACGACGCGAACCTGCTAGGCGCCTATGTGCCTGCTGCATCCGGCTATCTCGATGCTTCAAATGGTATTACTGACAGTGTGGATAGCCTGGCCGACGAGGTAGAAAGCGGCACAGCAACAACTGCAGATCTGAATAACACCAAGAGCGCCGTGGATGAAGTAAATACCTATACCTCCGACCCGGTACAAACCGCTGGCGGTAACATCAGCATCTTCGATAACGGTGAGATTTCGAATGCGGCATCCGACCCATCGTTTGACTCTCAATATGAAATCGTCGCCATTGGGATCGCCGAAGTGGGCCTGAGCCTGTCGCGTGAGTTTGTGATCGCCGACAAGCCTGTTGCCATTGGTATTACACCTAAGCTTCAGCAAGTGGCGACTTACCACTACGTTGGCCAGGTCGATGAAGAAGACAACGCACCGGACGTTGAACTGGAAGACTCTGAGCGCACCTCCAACCACATCAATCTGGATATCGGTACGTCTTTCTACGTTGATCCACAGGAGCGACTGCGTGTCGGTATCGTTATTCAGGATCTGATCAGTAAAGACTTTGAATACGCTGAGGTTGCAGTCGATGGCGATGCTGACGGTGAAGTAGCGGCTGGCGGTAAAGTAAGCCTGAAACCGAAACTGCGCGCCGGTGTTGCCTATACCCGTGACTGGTACAACCTGGCGGCAGACCTCGACCTGACAGAAAACGAAGCTCTGGCATTTGAAGATCCAACCCAGTACCTGTCAGTGGGCGGCGAAGTAGATCTGGCAGGCTGGGCTCAGCTGCGCGCCGGTTTACGCACAAACCTCGCCGGTGAAAGTAACGTCGTGTCGCTGGGTGCCGGTGTATCACCGTTTGGTATTCACTTTGACCTTGCCGCCATGATGGATGTATCTGACCCTGAAAAAGAACTGGGTCTGGCTCTGGAAACTGGCTTCTACTTCTAACACCAGCGACATCCCGGTACACTCAAAGGCCATCATATTCGATGGCCTTTTTTATTTTCTGAGTACGTTATGCAGACCTATCTTGTCGGCGGTGCAGTCCGCGATCATCTTCTCAATCGCCCGGTAAAAGACAATGACTGGGTGGTGGTGGGTGCCACTCCAGAAGAGATGATCAGTAAAGGTTACGAACAGGTTGGTGCCGATTTTCCGGTATTTCTGCATCCTGATACGAAAGAAGAATACGCACTCGCACGTACGGAAAGAAAAAGCGGAAAAGGTTATCAGGGGTTCGTCTGTGACTTCTCATCAGCAGTGACTCTGGAAGAAGATTTACTGCGCCGTGACCTGACCATCAATGCCATGGCCCAAAACAGCGACGGCAAAATCATCGACCCTTATAACGGCGCGACAGACCTACAGAATCGGATACTGCGTCATGTTTCGCCTGCCTTTCAGGAAGATCCTTTACGAGTCTTGCGTGTCGCACGCTTTGCGGCTCGCTTTGCTGGTCTGGGCTTTCGCATTGCTGACGAAACCATGACTCTGATGAAGCAGATGGTCGAAGACAACGAACTTGATCATCTGGTCGCTGAGCGGGTCTGGACAGAAACTCAGAGATCACTGGGTGAAAACAGCCCTGATACCTATTTTCGTGTACTCCGCGAATGCGGGGCACTCAAGGTTTGGTTTGGCGAGCTCGACGCTCTGTTCGGAGTGCCTCAGCCAGAAAAGTACCACCCTGAAATAGATACCGGCGAGCATGCTCTGCTCTGCCTGCAAGCAGCGCAAAAACTCAGTGACTCTACCGCTGTGCGCTGGGCTGCTCTAATTCATGACCTGGGAAAAGGCCGCACACCAGAAAGTGAATGGCCACGCCACTTTGGTCATGAGAAAAAAGGTCTGTCTCCGGTAAAACAACTCTGCAATCGTTTAAAAGCACCGAATGACGCTAAAACACTGGCGCTGCTGAGTAGCGAATTTCATACTCATGTTCATCGCGCACTTGAGTTGCGACCAGAAACTCTGCTGAAATTATTCGATCAGGTAGATGCCTGGCGTCGGCCGGAACGATTTGAAGATTTTCTGCTGGTTTGTGTTGCGGATGCTCGGGGCAGAACCGGGCTGGAAGAATGCGACTATCCGCAGGCAGAATACTGCCGCAATGCATTGCAAGAAGCTCTTACAATCACTGCGCAGGATATTATTGCAACGGGCGTTCAGGGGGCGGAAATTCGCACGGCTCTGACCAATGCCCGAGCCGCACATCTTAAGAAATGGAAGTCGACTCAGTCGATTTAACGCTAACTAACGTCGCGCCCGCAATCTCGACTTTTTCCAGTGCCTGATCACTCACATGTGGCCAGTAATCTTTTAGCGGTGTCTTATTTTTAGGGCAAATTCCAGCTGGCCATAAATCCAATAACGGGCGTAATACAAACGCGTAACGCCAGACATCGATGCGCGGCAGCGATATTCCATCGACATCACCACTTAATTCATCGACGACAAGAATATCGATATCCAGAGCGCGATCTGAATATTTTTTGGCACCCGGCTCACGGCCAAATTCGGTCTCAATAGCTTTTAACCGGGTATTTAATTCCGCCACGGTACAATCAGTGTGAGCTTCAACCACCAGGTTGATAAAGGCCGGGCCACTGAAGCCCACTGCCTCAGAGCGATAACAGGGAGAAATCGCGACAATATCTACATCGTGCGCCAAACGCTTAAGACCCAAAGGAATATTCTGCTCGGGTGAAAGGTTGGCGCCAACGCCTAAAAATACATGCGCCATCAGCTGATACCACGCTCAATCATCAGCCCGACAGCACGTGCCTGCGGCACCACCGCGGGTTTCTCAACACGAATACTTAACCACGACATACCGAACTCCTGCAGCAAGCCATCGGCCAGGCGCTCCAACAGCGACTCCAGTAACTGAAAGTGCTGTTCACGCACGAAGCGCTCAATATATTCAGTCACCGCCTGATAATCGAGCGCATGCATTAAATCGTCAGTCTGTGCCGCGACACGGATATCCCACGCCATCTCCAGATCAAACACCAGCGGCTGACGTACCTGCTTTTCCCAGTCGTAGACCCCGATGACTGCATCCACTTTTAATTCGCTGATAAAGACCTTATCCATACTCAGCTCCTTAATTACCTGACGCCAGAGGCTTCAGTTCGGTCATTGGCCAGCGCGGCACACACGACACGGCGATATCGGATACTTCGCCCGCTTTCAGACGCTGAGCTCCGGCGTAGGCAATCATGGCACCGTTGTCTGTACAAAGCGCCGGACGCGGATAGTACACACGCCCTTTAAGCTGCTCAGCGGTCTCCTTTAACTGCTCTCGCAACATACGGTTCGCCCCCACACCGCCAGCGATAATCAGGCGATTCACACCCGTCTGTTTCATTGCGCGCTTACACTTGATGGCCAGCGTATCAACCACGGCAGCCTGAAAGCCCGCGGAGATATCTTTTTTATCCTGCTCAGCAAGAACGCCGTCTACGGCACAATTAAGAATAGTCGTGCGGGTAAATGTCTTCAGACCACTGAAGCTGAAATCCAGACCGGGACGGTCTGTCATCGGACGAGGGAAACTGAAGCGGGCTGCATCACCTTCATCAGCCAGCTTACTCAGGGCCGGACCACCCGGATACGACAGCCCCATCATCTTAGCGGCCTTATCAAAGGCTTCACCAGCCGCGTCATCGAGCGACTCGCCAAGCAGCTCGTATTCACCAATGCCTTCTACTTTAACCAACTGTGTGTGGCCGCCAGACACCAGCAGAGCGATAAAGGGAAACTCGGGTACATCATCCTCTAGCATAGGGGCAAGCAGGTGCCCTTCCATGTGATGAACACCCACGGCCGGGATACCCAGAGACCACGCCAGAGAACGCCCAAGACAGGCACCGACGAGTAGCGCGCCTACAAGGCCGGGGCCGCTGGTGTAAGCTATACCTTCCAGATCCTGCAGGGTATGCCCAGCCTCTTCCATAACCTCACGTATCAGTGGCAGACCTTTTCTTACGTGGTCGCGGGAGGCTAACTCAGGAACAACACCACCGTACTCAGCATGAACGGCAATCTGCGAATACACTCTGTGCGCCAACAGCCCGCGCTCGGTGTCATACAACGCGACCCCAGTCTCATCACAGGAGGTTTCTAACCCCAATACCAGCATAACTAACCTCTGTTCCGCTCTCTGTAAGCACAGGCTAACCGCCTGTTCCGACCCTAAACCGCGCATGATACTGCTAGCTAACGGCACACGCCACTCGCACACCACAACACGGCTACCAGATGCATTAAAAACCCCTTTGCATTCCGCGGGCAAAGTCTATAGAATGCCCGCCCTCTGACTGGGACTACTGTGTCCCCACTATACCGAATTGACAAACATGTAGGTGATTGGATGCCAGCTGTAAAAGTTAAAGAAAACGAACCGTTTGACGTTGCACTGCGTCGCTTCAAGCGTTCATGCGAAAAAGCAGGCGTACTGTCTGAAGTACGTCGTCGCGAGCACTACGAGAAGCCAACCTGGGTTCGTAAGCGTAAAGCCGCTGCTGCTGTTAAGCGCCACCTGAAGAAGGTTCAGCGCGAACAGCGTAAGATGACTCGCCTGTACTGATACACGCGACATCTGTTGAGGACTGACACATGAGCCTGACCGCAACCGTTAAAGATGCTGTAAAAGCAGCAATGCGTGCCAAAGAAAAAGAGCGCCTTAGCGCACTTCGTCTGATCACTGCAGAATTTAAAAAGGTTGAAGTCGACGAGCGTATCGAAGTTGATGACGCACGAGCTCTACAGATTCTCGACAAAATGTGTAAGCAACGCCGCGACAGCATCAAGCAGTATTCCGATGCTGGCCGTGACGAGCTGGCCGCTGTTGAACAGGCAGAAATCGATGTTATCAGCGAATTTCTGCCAGAAGCGATCAGTGATGAAGAGCTGTCCCAGATGGTCTCAGATGCAATTGCACAGTCCGGTGCTGCAGGCATGCAGGACATGGGGAAAGTGATGGGCATCCTCAAACCCAAAGTGCAGGGCCGTGCCGACATGGGCCAGGTCAGCCAGATGGTGAAGTCCCAGCTCTGATTCATCGCACACGCGTTGATACAGCTAAGCGCCAATAGCTCATGCTACTGGCGCTTTTCGCGTTTCTGAAGATAATAACTTTGAGACTGATTGCGGAAACACACCTGAATGGCCGGCCGGATACCCCAAAGCTTTATTGATGAACTTCTCGCCCGTGTCGATGTTATCGACGTGGTCGACAGTCGTGTAAAGCTTAAAAAAACTGGCAAAAACTACTCCGCCTGCTGCCCGTTCCATAACGAAAATACGCCCTCCTTTACGGTCAGCCCTGATAAACAGTTTTACTACTGCTTCGGTTGCGGAGCATCGGGAACAGCCCTGCGCTTCGTTATGGAGTTCGATGGACTGAGTTTTCCTGATGCCGTTGAAAAACTCGCTGACCAGATGAATATGGCCGTCCCGCGAGAAGCCGCGAGCCAACGTGAAGTTCAGCAAGAGCAAGAACATCAGTCACTGTTCAAACGAATGGAAGCGGCCAGCCAGTTCTTTGAACGACAGCTACGGGAACACGACAAGCGGGACAGGGCCGTTCAGTACCTGAAAGGTCGCGGGCTTTCCGGCAAGGCCGCTAAGTTTTTTGGAATCGGTTATGCACCGCCCGGCTGGGATAACCTTCAGGAAACCCTGGGCACCGACAAAACTGCCATACGGGAACTGATCACCAGCGGTATGTTGATCGAAAAAGAAGACGGCCGTACCTATGACCGCTTCCGTGATCGCATTATGTTCCCGATCCGCGATGCCCGCGGGCGATATATCGCTTTCGGGGGGCGCGTACTGGGCGATGAGAAACCTAAGTACCTGAACTCACCTGAAACACCGATATTCCAGAAGAATCGCGAACTGTATGGGCTCTACGAAGCACGAAAAATACGCCAGAAGCTGACCCGGTTTGTTATCGTCGAAGGCTATATGGACGTTGTTGCTCTGGCAGAGTTCGGGATTCACTACGCCGTTGCAACCCTGGGCACCGCCACCAGCGAGCACCACCTGCGGCGCTTGTTTAAAATCGTTCCTGAAGTAATTTTCTGCTTCGATGGCGATAACGCCGGACGCACTGCAGCGGCACGCGCCATGGAAACTGCCCTGCCCGTACTCAGCGACGGCGTACAGGCGCGTTTCTTATTTTTACCTGACGGAGAAGACCCGGATACTCTGGTCAGGCAAGAAGGTCGCGACGGCTTTGAAAAACGTCTCAATGAGTCTCTGCATCTGCCCGAATTTCTGTTCGAACAGCTTAAACAGCAAGTCGATTTTGATACCTTAGATGGCAAGGCTCGCCTGGATAAAATGGCGGCCCCGCTGATCGGCAAACTCCCGAAAGGCACACTAAGAAGCCTGATGGAAAAACGCCTCGAAGACATGATCGGCACCCGCAGTGCCGCGATGGCCGCGGTGAATGAAACCGCTCCAGAGCCAGAACCCGAGATTGATGACGGCGTATCCATGCCGGACATTATTACCGAGCCGGTTCCGCCCAGTCATGCACCAGACATTGAAGACCCACTCGCGCCCATGGTGCACAGAGCCATCTCCAGTCTCGTTCGCTTTCCGGCGCTGGCGCAGGAGCTGAGCATTCCTGACACCGAAGCTGAAACTGAATACGAACGCCTGCTATTCGAAATTCTTAAGCGACTGCACCAGTCTCCTCAGCAGGAAAGCATCGGCCTGCTGATTCAGTGGATAGGCAGCCCATACGAACCAGAATTAAAAGCGCTCGCCGACCATCCCGAGGGCGACAAAATCCGCCCAGTCGCCGCCGAGGTCAGAGTCGTGCTGGAAAGAATGATGGCCCGCAAAGACGACCGCGCCCTGGAAGAGCTCGAAGCCAAGTTTCATCGTGGCGAAAAGCTGACTCCCGAAGAGCGATCGCAACTGCACGAACTCAAGAAACAACGTAAACAAAGAAACCACAAACGAACAGGTATATATCATCGCCACTGACTTGAAAATTGCCCGCTTCAACCCAAACTTACTAACAACGCAGCCACCCCGCTACGGCCAGCCAGCCGCTGGGGAACAATCTCTGCCAAGTCTGGCCTAAACAGTCGTCTAATCACTGGCTTAAGCTGAGGTTAAGCGATATACTTCGCGGTTTTCTTCCGCCTTAAAAATTCGGAACACAGGGCTTCTATGTCGACCAGTACGCAACAATCCCGTCTCAAAGAACTTATCGCCAAAGGTAAAGAGCAGGGTTACCTCACCTATGCACAGGTGAACGACCACCTGCCAGACGATATTGCAAACCCGGATCAGGTTGAAGATATCATCCGTATGATTAATGACATCGGTATTCCTGTGTCAGAAGTTGCCCCGGATGGCGAATCCCTGTTCATGTCTGAGACTGCCGACGACGCTGCCGCAGAAGAAGCTGCCGCTGCTCTCGCATCTGTAGAATCCGACGTGGGTCGCACCACCGACCCAGTGCGGATGTACATGCGCGAAATGGGTACCGTTGAACTTCTGACCCGCGAAGGCGAAATCGTTATCGCCAAACGCATCGAAGAAGGCATCCGTGAAGTGATGTCCGCTCTGGCGTATTTCCCGGGTGCAGTACAGCGCATCATGACCGCATTCCAGGAAGCCGAAGAAGATCCGAACCGCGTTGGCGATATTTTCAGCGGTTTCATTGATCCGACCCCAGATGGCGAAATCACCCCTCCTGGCCCTTCTGCCGCTCAGAAAGCGGAAGAAAAAGAAGCCAGCGATGACGATGACGACGACTCTGAAGAAGACAGCGGCATCGACATGGCTGAAGTGGTACGACGCTTCACCGAAATCAATGACGCTAATATCGCTGTAAACAAAGCCATCGAGAAGCACGGTCGCGCCAGCAAGCAAGCCGAAAAAGCGATCTTAGCGCTGGCAGAACTGTTCGCTCCGATCAAGCTGACGCCGAAGCACTTCGACGTACTGGTAAGCGATGCTCGCGCCGCACTCGACGCAATTCGTGCTCAGGAACGTCAGATCATGGTTCTGATGACCCGTAAAAGCGGCATGAATCGCAAAGAATTCATCGGTGGATTCCCAGGTAACGAAGTGAACAACGAATGGGTTGAAGAGCTGATTGCAGCAGGCAAGCCTTATTCAGACAAACTCGACACCTATAAGCTTGAGATCTTCCGTTGTCAGAAGAAAATCAAAGCCGTCGCCGACAGCGTTGGCCTGAGCATTCCGGAAATTAAAGAAGTTAACCGTCGCGTTTCTATCGGCGAAGCACGTGCACGCCGCGCCAAGAAAGAAATGGTAGAAGCTAACCTGCGTCTGGTTATCTCGATTGCTAAAAAATACACCAACCGTGGCCTGCAATTCCTCGACCTGATTCAGGAAGGCAACATTGGTCTGATGAAAGCCGTCGACAAGTTCGAATACCGTCGCGGCTATAAGTTCTCGACCTACGCCACATGGTGGATTCGTCAGGCGATCACCCGTTCGATCGCTGACCAGGCGCGTACCATCCGTATTCCGGTTCACATGATTGAAACCATCAACAAACTGAACCGTATTTCTCGTCAGATGCTTCAGGAAATGGGCCGTGAGCCAACCCCTGAAGAACTGGCAGAACGCATGGAAATGCCAGAAGACAAAATCCGTAAAGTCCTCAAGATCGCCAAAGAGCCGATCTCCATGGAAACGCCAATCGGTGATGACGAAGATTCACACCTCGGTGACTTCATTGAAGACACCCAGTCTTCTTCACCACTGGATACAGCCACCAACGACGGCCTCACAGAAGCCACCCGTTCGGTACTGTCTGGCCTGACTGCACGTGAGTCGAAAGTACTGCGTATGCGTTTCGGTATCGACATGAACACTGACCACACTCTGGAAGAGGTGGGTAAGCAGTTCGACGTAACCCGTGAGCGTATCCGTCAGATCGAAGCAAAAGCACTGCGCAAGCTGCGTCACCCAACGCGCTCTGAGCACCTGCGTAGCTTTATCGACGAGTAAGGTACTCCCTACTCTGCGACCCCAAAATAACCCGGCCAACGCCGGGTTATTTTTTGCTCAAATTCCCAGAAAAATCAAAGCACTGGCACTCACCGGTAATGGTGCTTATAATGCTGCGCTAGTCATATCTGATGACTGCTCTACAAGGGCATCGCACGAGGTCTTTGTAGGAGGGGATCTTATCCCCAAGCGGTAACATACCGCTGCCATTGTAGGAGGGGATCTCATCCCCGACCCGCTCTGCAAGTGCTGACAAGACGTACCGGTTTGGGCCGGAACAACGCAGTCAAAACGAAGCAGACGAAGTAAATGGGCCTTTAGCTCAGTTGGTTAGAGCATCCGACTCATAATCGGCAGGTCCCCAGTTCAAGTCTGGGAAGGCCCACCATTTTTACTTCTATCACCGCTAGACTATGCGGCAATGGTCGATCGCTCCCCCTAAAGCGCAACGCTAAACAAAACCACTGCGTCTGCCAGCAAAATTTCAACTTCAACTCACAAAAAACGACTTTAAAGCCAATCCGTGGTAGCCTCTTTCACTATTACGAAAATCAATAATTAGAGTCTTTCACATGATCCGTTGCCATCTAGCCCGCATGATGGGCGAGCACAAGATGCGTATTGCCGACGTTGCCAGAGAGACCGGATTAAGCCGTGTCACCGTGACCCTGCTTTATAAAGAAACGGCTCAGAAAGTGGATCTGGAAGCCATTGAGAAACTCTGCCTGCTGTTTGAGTGCCAGGTAGGCGATTTACTTGAGTTAAAACATCAGTAAACAGGGAATGTTATGAAGTTCAATGAAGACACCCGCGTAAAAATTCCCACCATCCTTCATTTGATGAAGCTGGGCTATAAGTACCTGTCGTTAAAAGGTCAAAGCTGGGATCTGGATACCAATATATTCCCTGAGCTGTTCGCCGCAGCGATCCTCAAAATCAATCCTGGCATTGAGCCTGATGATGTGAGTCGCTTGCTCGAAGATATTAAGCTGGAGCTCGACAACGAAGATCTTGGTCGAGCCTTCTTTGAGCGCCTGACAGATCGCTCGAACACCAAGCTGATCGACTTTGAAAACTTCAACAACAACAGCTTTCATGTCGTCACCGAGCTGACCTGCCAGAACGGTGATGAGGAATTCCGCCCAGACATTACCCTGTTGATCAATGGTATGCCGCTGGTCTTTATTGAGGTGAAAAAGCCCAATAACCGCGAAGGTATTCTGGCCGAGCGTGATCGCATCAACAAACGTTTTCAGAACCCGAAATTCAAACGTTTCGCCAACATCACCCAGTTCATGATCTTCTCCAACAACATGGAGTATGACGACGGTGACCCAGAACCCGTGCAAGGAGCATTCTACGCCAGCAGTTCCTATCACAAGCCGGTATTCAACTACTTTCGAGAAGAAGAGATACTGAACCTGACTGCGCTTCTGAAGCCAGTATCGGATGAACAAGAGTTAAAGGTACTGAAAGACAACAACCTGGAAGTCATTCGCAGCAATCCGGAGTTTCAGACCAATAAGCAGCCAGAACGTCCGACAAATCGTATCTGTACATCTTTGGTTAGCCGTGACCGCCTGTCATTCATCCTGCGCTATGCGCTGGCCTATGTGGCTGAGACCGATGGCCTGCAAAAGCACATCATGCGCTACCCTCAGATGTTTGCCACCAAAGCCATTGAGCGCAAGCTTGGTGAAGGCGTAAAGAAAGGCATCATCTGGCACACCCAGGGCAGTGGCAAAACGGCGCTGACCTATTACAACGTGCGCTTTCTAACGGACTATTTCCAAAAGCAGCAGGTCATTCCCAAGTTCTATTTCATCGTAGACAGACTTGACCTGCTACAGCAATCCCAGCGGGAATTCACAGCGCGTGGGTTAACGGTACACACCATTAACTCCCGCGATGCCTTTGCCAAAGACATTAAGGCCACACAGGTGATTCATAACCATTCCGGCAAGCCGGAAATCACTGTGGTAAACATCCAGAAATTTCAGGATGACCCGGAGGTCTTGTCGACCAAAGACTATGACATCAACATCCAGCGAATATTCGTTCTGGACGAAGCGCACCGAAGCTATAACCCCAAAGGCAGCTTTCTGGCCAACCTGTATCAGTCCGATCCCAACGCCATTAAGATCGCGCTAACGGGCACACCACTGATCGTTGACGAAGATAAAGCCAGAAAGAGTCCGGACTTCAAAGCTATCAGCTCCAAACAGATCTTTGGCGACTATATCCACAAGTACTACTACAACGCCTCGATCGCCGATGGTTACACATTGCGCCTTATTCGCGAAGAGATCGCCACCAACTACAAAATGGTGCTGCAACAGGCCTTGGAAGATGTAGAAGTGCAAATGGGGGATGTCGATCGCAAGCTCATCTATGCCCATCCGAGCTTTGTGGAGCCTATGTTGAATTACATCGTCACCGATTTTGAGAAAAGTCGCGGCGCCCTCAATGATGCCAGCATCGGCGGCATGGTCATTTGTGATAGCTCAGACCAGGCCAAAGAGATGTTCAGGCTCTTCGGTGAAAAATACGCAGAAAATGAGCTACCCGGTGCGGCTGTAAACGACGACAACAATCCGGGTTACGGCCTTCCGATGGTGGCGGAAGACTCCCCGGAATATAACGTTTCGGGCGCAGTACCCGGTAGTGAGCCAAACGCCGATCGGAAAAAATCCAACGAGAATAAAGTAACCAATGAAAGAAAGGTTAAAAGTGCAGTATTGATCCTGCACGACATCGGTACCAAAGAGGAGCGCAAAGACTGGGTAGAAGACTTCAAAGCAGGCAAGATCGACTTCCTCTTTGTCTACAACATGCTGCTCACGGGCTTTGATGCCAAACGCCTGAAAAAGCTCTATCTCGGCCGGGTAATCCGCAAACACAACCTGCTCCAGGCACTCACACGGGTCAACCGCACCTATAAGGACTTCCGCTACGGTTACGTAGTGGACTTTGCCGACATTCGCAAAGAGTTTGATGCTACTAACAAAGCCTACTTCGACGAGCTTCAGTCGGAGCTGGGCGATGAAATGGAGCACTACTCCAACCTGTTCAAATCACAGGAAGAGATCGCGGCAGAGATAGATCATATCAAAGACGTGCTGTTCCGCTTTGATACCGACAACGCCGAAATCTTCACCGATCAGATCAGCCAGATTCAGGACCGTGAAACTGTACTCGCTCTGAAGAAAGCCTTGGAAAACGCCAAAAGCCTATACAACCTGATCCGTTTGCAAGGCGACTACGAGTTACTGGAACAGCTGGATTTTGCCAAACTCAATATCCTCTATCGTGAAACCTGCAACCACCTCGATATGCTCAACCTGAAAGAGAGCATCGAACAAGGCACCGACACCGCCAATCTGCTGAATGTCGCCCTTGAAGATGTGGTGTTCCGCTTTATCAAGGTAGGCGAAGAAGAGCTGTTATTGGCTGATCAGTTAAAGAACACCTTGCGCCAAACCCGCGAAGCCCTGGCCAGCAACTTTGATCAGCAAGACCCGAAATTTGTCAGCCTGAAAGAAGAGCTGGAAAGGCTGTTCAAGAAAAAGAACCTCAGTGAGGTCACGCAGGATGAAATGGTGGCCAATATCGACGCGCTCAATAAGATTCACGATCGCGTAAAAGAACTGAACCGCCAGAATAATCAACTGCGACAGAAGTACCTGGGCGATGCCAAATACACCCGTATTCACAAGCGCTTGCAGGAGCGCCAAGAGAATAAGAGCGATATATCAGAGAACGAACGCAAGATTTTTGAAGCCCTGACCGGCGTAAAACAAGATGCCGACGAACAGGTGCTGAACAACAGCCAGATACTGGATAACGAAAGCTACTTTGAACGCCAGATGATGCCTTTAGTCATTCGACGTTTCAAAGGTGAGCAAAACATACCACTCAACGCCGACGCCTCAAGATTCATCAATCACCTGGTGGTCGCAGAGTACCTGAAAGAATTCAATACCGGCAACCGAGCGTGGTAATGCTTAGGCAAGAATGTTGGTAAACCATAAGAGCCGTAAAAAATGGTAGAGCTAGAATTTCAACAAAAAACCAAAGCGCTGATCGACAGCCTGAAGAACATCTGCGCCAACTATGGATTGGGGAACGATGGTAATGAATTCAAAATCATTACCCAGACTTTCCTCTATAAGTTTCTGAACGACAAATTCGCCTATGAGGCAAAGCAGATAGACGAAAAGGTCGCCAGCTCGGAGAAATGGGAAGAAGCCCTGGTCGCCATGAGCGAAGACGAGTTGGAAATGCTGCAACTGCAAATGGGCGGCGATACGGCTCGCTTAAAGCCCCATCACTTTATCAGCTACCTGTTTAGCCAACAGAACGCGCCGGACTTTGCCAAGCTGTTTGACGACACCCTGCGCGATATTGCCCAAACCAACAACGACGTATTTGCCGTAAAGACCGATGGTGGCGCCAAGGTGGTTCTGTTTGATCGCGTCAGTGAATACATTGCTGATGAATCCAAGCGCGATGCTTTCTGCCGCGCCATCATCAACAAGCTGGTCGAATTCAGTTTCGAGCGTATTTTTACGCAAAAATTCGACTTCTACGCCACCATCTTTGAATACCTGATCAAAGACTACAACAGCAACTCCGGTGGCAAATACGCCGAGTACTACACACCCCATGCGGTGGCACGCATTATGGCGGCGATTCTGGTGCCTGCCGAACAGCAAGGCAAAGTGAAGAACGTCAGCTGTTACGATCCTTCAGCAGGTTCCGGCACGCTGTTAATGAACGTGGCCCATGCAATTGGTGAGAACCGATGCAGCATATACACCCAGGACATCTCGCAAAAATCCTCCAACTTACTTCGCCTTAACCTGATCCTTAACAATCTGGTCCACTCTATTCCTAATGTGATCCAGGGTAATACCGTATTACATCCGTATCACCGGGATGGCAAAGACCTGAAGAAGTTTGACTACATCGTTTCCAATCCACCATTCAAGATGGATTTCAGCGACTTCCGCGATGAGCTGAACAGCAAAGAGAACAAAGAGCGCTTCTTTGCAGGTATCCCGACAATACCAAAAAAAGAAAAAGAAAAGATGAAAATCTATTCTCTTTTCCTTCAGCATATAATTTCCTCTCTTAAGCAAGGCGGCAAAGCTGCAGTGGTAGTACCCACCGGATTTATAACCGCTAAAACAGGGATTGATAACAAAATCCTTGGGCATATAGTTAAGAATAAGCTTGTTTCTGGCGTGGTTTCTATGCCATCGAATATTTTTGCCACCACAGGTACCAACGTCTCCATTCTGTTTATGGATGACAGCAACAAAGACAAGGTGGTACTGATTGACGCTTCCAACCTCGGCGAAAAAATTAAAGACGGTAAGAACCAGAAAACCGTACTTAGCGCGGATGAAGAACAACGCATTATCGATACCTTTAATGCCAAAAAGGCGGTAGAAGATTTTTCCGTTGTGGTCAGCTATGAGGAGATCGAAAGCAAAAATTACTCGCTAAGTGCAGGCCAGTATTTTGATGTGAAAATTGAATACGTGGATATTACCCCGGAGCAGTTTTCTGAAAAAATACAGGTATTTACCAGCAACCTAGATAGTCTATTCAGCCAGTCTCGCGAGTTGGAAGCTGAGATTAAAAAGCAGTTGGCAGGGTTGAAGCATGAGTAAATGGCCTGTTTCTAGCCTAAAAGGTAAGATCAATATTAAACATGGGTTTCCGTTTAAGAGTGAGTTCTTCTCAGATGAGGAGACAGACTTCATTGTACTAACACCCGGAAACTTTTATGAAGAGGGTGGTTTTAAGAGGCAGGCAGGAAAAGAGAAATTTTATACTGGAGATATTCAGGAAGAGTATCTACATAAGGCTGGCGACCTAATTGTCGCAATGACCGAACAAGCAGCTGGGTTGTTGGGTAGTTGTGCCAGAGTTCCAGAATCAGGCATTTACTTACACAACCAGCGGTTAGGACTAATCACTACAGACTCGAAGCAGATACTGAGAGATTATGTATATCACCTATTCAAAACGAAGACCGTACGAGAGCAAATCCGCCTCACTTCATCTGGCTCAAAGGTTAAGCACACATCTCCTGAAAGGATATATGACGTAAGGGCCCCTCTCCCAACTGTTTCCGAACAACAGAATATCGTTGATTTGCTTGATTCGATCGAAACAAAAATCGAACTTAACAACCGCATCAACACCGAACTGGAAGCCATGGCCAAAACCCTGTACGACTACTGGTTTGTACAGTTCGACTTCCCCGACGACTCTTCACAAGGTCAAGGAAAACCCTACAAAACCTCCGGCGGCAAAATGGTCTACAACCCAACCCTAAAGCGTGAAATACCGGAGGGATGGATCGATTGCTTGCTTGGAGATCACGTAACCTTTAAACGCGGAATTTCGTATAAAAGCGGCGATATCCAAGATACAGGTGTACCATTTATAAATTTGAATTCATTCTCTTTATCCGGAGATTTCAAGCTTGAAGGCACGAAATACTACAATGGGAAATTCAAACCTGAAAGTAAGCTAAATCCAGGGGAGCTGGTAATTGCCATTACTGACGTTACCAGAAATGCGGATATTATCGGTAAGTCATTCGTTATCCCGGATATATTCGATGAAACGCCGTTAATGTCCTGCGATGTCGCGAGTGTATCTTCGAGAAAATTTTGCAATGCCTATTTAGAACAGCTTTTCAATTCAGAGAGTTATCACAAGTATATTAAATACTATGCTTCTGGAACTCTGGTTCTACATTTGGATTTGAATGGTGTGAAGTGGTTTAAAACTTACCTGCCACCGCAAAAGTTGCTGGAAGAATATAGCCAGCATTGCGCCTCATTGTTCAAACAGCGCGATATAGTCCTTAAAGAAAACGTATATCTCGAATCACTGCGCGATTGGCTTCTCCCAATGCTAATGAACGGCCAAGTAACGGTGGGCGCTGAAAACTGATGATTAACTTAAAAGATAAAAAGCAGGTCGGTTCTATCAATCGATCCAAAGCCACCCAACAAGGAGGCAATAATGAAGTTTAATTTCGAAAATTTAGGCGGAATTGACCAGGGTTCGATTGCACTGGGTGATTTGACCATTATTTGCGGCCCTAACAATGTTGGCAAAACGTACATTAGCTACGCCATCTACGGACTTTTACGCCATTTCAAGCAGTGGATTGATTTGTCGGTGTCGCGTGAGCGTTTAACGCAACTGCGCGACGAAGGCACCTTGTTGATTGAATTGACCGACTATCAAGCGAAATTAGCGAGCTACCTTAAAAGCGCCTCTTCAGAATTTTCTGAAAACTTGCCGCACTATTTTAATGTGCCGGAAGATTTTTTTAACGGCGCGAAAGCCGAGTTTAGCCACGGCCAGCTAGTGTTTGATTTTACCAATGAATTTAAACAGTCGGTGAATTTTGGGCAGTCAGAGCAGTTAAGTTTTTATAAGGCCGAAAATGAAACCGTGTTATCAATTACTTTCCAAACAAAAAGTGGTGGCCGTGTACCGAATCAGATTTTGGATGATGTAATCAGCGATCATATTGCTGATTGTTTGTTTGCTGATTTGTTGCCACGCCCTTTTGTGGTGACATCAGAACGCACTGGTATTGCCTTGTTCTACAAAGAGCTAGATACCAGTAAAAACGCTATCATCGAGCATATTACCAGCGGCGATAAATTAAATCCTATTGATCTTTTAAACAGCATGCGCGCGCGTTATGCTCGTCCGATCCATGACAACATTACCGTAGTACGCGAATACGAAAACTACAGTAAACAAAAAAGTTATATTCGCGTAGAAGATGAATGCAAGCCAATCCGTGATTCACTGCAAGAGTTATTGGGTGGTTCATTTAAAGTTTTAAATAAACAACTAGTGTACATGCCCAAAAAAGAGCGTGGTCGCGATAAAGTTGTTATCCCGTTTTATGTAGCATCCTCTTCGATTAAATCGCTGTTTTTGATTGACCTCTACATCAACTCGCTGGCCGAGAAAAACGGCATGTTAATCATCGACGAGCCAGAGCTGAACCTGCACCCAGATAACCAGCGTAAAATGGCGGGTTTGCTAGCGCGTTTAGTCAATTCTGGCGTAAAGGTGCTGGTGACAACTCATAGCGATTATTTAATTCGCGAACTCAACAACCGCGTGATGCTTAACCTTGATGTCGAAAACAAAGGGCAGATTATGAAATCAGCCAAAATGACCGATTTAGATCTGTTGCAACCTGAACAAATCAAAGCCTACAGCCTAAAAGATGATCACCAGATACATGCCGTAGAAGTAGACAAGTACGGCATCAATATGGAAGTATTTGACAACTTAATCGCCGATGCCAACGAGCTGGCCGATAAAATTTACTACGGTATCAAGGAGTGATCCATGCTGGCAGCGATGAAGGAAATCATCAACCCTGATGTGGTTATCCATTACGATACCGCCAATAAACAGTTAAAACTGAAAGAAGATGGTGCTGACAGTAAGGTGGCGACGCTGTATATCGAGCATATACCCGACAATGCCCTCGCCTTTACTTTGGATTATCAGCCCAGAAAAGATAAACAGAAATATAAACAGCTTTCACTCTATGTAAACTCGACTAACGATGTAGGCGTGAATAAAGGCTGTGACCTGATTATTTTATGGCAAGATACCGAACAAAAGCGGGCTTTAGTATTCGATCTTAAATCCGATAGGCTCAAGCCTAAGGATAATCAGAAGCAACTGGATAACTCGGAGTTGTTCTTAAAATACCTACTGAGCATGGCAGAAGTCCATTACGAAATAGATGCCAACGGTATTGAAATTGATAAAGCCATCGTGACCACAAATGTCAGAAACGTACGCAAAAGAACCACATATCAGCCGAACGCCGGGGCTCCGTTGGTCGGTAATTACAAAGTTGTAAGTGTGTTGGCTAACTCCTCAAGAACAGCCAGTATTTCCTTTCGGCAATTGACCAGAGGCGCTGCAAATGGCTAAAGACCTAACCGCATCATCACATGATCGCCAGAATATCCTCAACAACCGCTACGCCCTGCAGCAGGCCGAGCAGCACTTGGCCTTGGGCGGGGTTGAGTTTGAGGGAAAAACCGTATTCACAAAGGCCCAAGTGGTCACCTTATACGATGTCAGCGACAGTACCATTGAGAAGTACCTGGTCAGCCATGCTGAGGAACTTAAGTCGAACGGATATCAAGTCTTAAAAGGCAAAAAACTAAAGGATTTCAAAGGGTTAGCAGATGGTACCGTAATAGATTACGGTACCAAAACCAGTGTTCTGGGGGTGTTTAATTTTCGATCAGTCCTAAATATCGGCATGCTACTCACCGAGAGCGAACCCGCGCGCCTGCTGCGCTCTCGCCTACTGGACATTGTATTGGATGTCATGGCCGAAAGGGCCGGGGGCCATACCAAGTTTATTAATCAGCGCGATGAAAACTATCTGGTTTCCGCACTTCAAGAGGAAAACTACCGCCGCCAGTTCACTGATGCCTTGGATAACTATGTGGAAGGCAACCACTGGAAATACGCTCGCTTTACCAACCTGATCTATCAAAGCATTTTCCATGAAAACGCCACCGAATATAAAAAGGTGTTGAAGCTTGCCGCCAAGACCAATATTCGCGAAACCCTGTATTCCGAAGTGCTGAACCTGATTGCCAGTTACGAGTCAGGCATTGCCCATGAACTGGAACAGGCGAGTTCTGCTCAAGGCCGCAAGCTGACCCAAAAGGAGGCCGAGAGCCTGTTTGCCAGTTTCGAAAAGCATCCGTTGTTCAAACCGCTTATATTGGATGCACGAACCAAGATGGCCAGCCGTGATTTGTGCTTCCGTGATGCCCTGCATGAAAAGCTGGAAGCCTATGTACAATCGGTACCCGAAGCCGATTTTGAACGCTTTCTGGGTGAAAAGAGTCGCTCTTTGGAAGAGCAGCTCAGTGATCCAGAAACCCTGGCGGTGCTCAAGCGCCTGAAAGACCGCTAGCCAAAGGACGGCATCAATGAATAACTCTGATGGCCCGGAAATCCGATTTTTCTATTTCAACGCGGCACACGCGGTCAGCGTGCACGACTGGATCATCGACCATTCAGGCGGATTGGCCGGAACCAAAGACATTGGCCAACTTGAGAGCCCCCTCGAACATATCCAGAATGACTGGTACTACCCTGAGATGGAAGACAAGCTGACGCATTTGGTTTTCTCTATTAACAAAAATCATGCGTTTAATGATGGCAATAAACGTTCATCACTGGTCTTAGGCGCCTACTTCCTTGAGCTGAACGGCTTCGATTATGTGGTAAAGCGCTTTGTTAAAGAGATGGAAAATATCGTCGTTTGGGTCGCCGATAATGTGATCGACAAAGATTTACTTCATCAGATAATCAGCTCGGTCATATACGAAGACGAATATTCAGAAACCATAAAGCTGGCTATCGTAGAGGCCGTTGAGGCAGCCAAGCAATTAAATCAGGGATAGGTATTATGATCTACCGTGCATCGTTCAATGGCTGGGACAACCTTACAATAGAAGACCTTCTTGTTGCATACCGAAAAGCAAAAGCGGACTGTTTCTTCGAAAACACCTTCCCCATTGCCATCAAATTTGCGGAGTACGAACAAGATCTGTTAGCCAACCGAAACGGTCTGCCAGGCCAATTGAAGAGCAACTCAGGCTTTGAAGCCGATAAGGATCTGCTTGGAGATTTTCGATTACTACCACGGAAGCTATCTACTGATAGAAAGCCAAGCTTCTAGTCAGCACGAGGCAAAGATCAATAAGCTGTTGGTGCCTCCGCTGAATAACCAAGCAAGGATCTAGAAAGAAGATGCACATCTACCGCATAGAGCCGATGTCTGACAAGTTCGGTATGCTGGAACTCAGTTCTAAAGCACTCATTGAAGCCTACGGCGACCTCGGATATGAGGATATACGCGAAGCGGAGACTAGTTTGGCTGATTCCTGGCCCGAGTGTGGCGCCGCGCTCTATGACTATCACTCAACTAACGTTAGCGAGTTACACGCAATACCGGATATCTATACCTGGAACGGCTGCTTTCTGGTATTGAGCGAGCAGGCCAAATGCGACCTTGAAGATATTCTGGCTCCGCTAGGAGAGTTTTTACCCTTCACATTAGATAGCCAGCCTTACCACCTTCTTTCTCTTCACAACGTTGTAACTCCAACGCCCGACCTGACTGAAGAGCTGATTGAAAGTGGAGTACCTACAGGTATCAAGTCTCTCGCTTTCGACTTGCCAGATATTGGCGCACCAGCGGCCTTTAAGACCGCTTTCGATTACTTCAATCATGTTTACTGCACAGAGCAATTGAAAAAACGCGTGATGTCTAGCGACCTTGATGTGGGAGTGACGTTTGTTTCTGAGTTAGCTTACCGTCGACCGTGAACCAGGCTTAAGCTCCGAAGTTCATCCAACATTCTCCACTGCACCTCTACTTTCAACTCTTTGGCATCTGAAAGTCTGCCACTTACAAAACGGCGCTTGCCATAGCCATTCCCAGTTATGTTATATTATAACCATTGAGATTTCCGATGGCGCAGTTGATATCTGTGACCATGACACTTACCAATGAAGGATTTATGACCATGGCTTCGTTTTTTGAAAGTGAGCTGAGCAAATCACTATTAGTGCTGGCAATGGCAGGCACCCTGGCAGCTTGTGGTGGTTCAGATAATAACTCTGACAACGATGCAGACGATCACAATGATGAAGAGCATCATGACGATGAGCATGCTCATACAGGCGGTCGTCTGATTTATTCTGTGTCGGATGACTCTGGTCTGAATATGTACGACCAGACTGCAGAAGAAGCCGATGCCTTTTCTACCGATGTCGTAACTACATCTGCAACAGGCGCAACGTTGGTTCTGGCCAAAAATGGCCTGACCGCTGCCATGCTGGACAATGGCGCAGTTTCTATCGTTGACGCTGGTCTTGAGCACCTTGCTGAGGAAGATGGCCACACACATGACGTTTCATCAGAGCCAACCACTCTGACGTCAGGCATCACCAAGGTCGTTGCAACTCACGAATATTTCTCAGCGTTTGACGGCATGGGAAGCACCTTGATCGATGCCGAAGATGGCACGGTCGTTACCGCACCAACGTCTGACGCATACCCTACTCTGGCCCTCACTGGCGGCCACTTCCTGACCTTTATGGACGGCATCGACGGCGCTACTGACCTGGAAGTCGTAGAAGCGAACGGTGACTCTCTGGTAACTCCCGTTACTCTCAACTGCGCATCAGGCGGTATCACAGCCAGCGCTCAGACTGAGCATCTGACTCAGGTGCTTTGTGGTAACGGTACCCTGCTGACTCTGATCGCAGAAGACGGTGAAACAGAGACGGCTTTCTACCCTGACTCTGATGCAGAATCTGGTTTCGACAACCTGACTGCAACCTTCTCTGAGAATGATGTGATTGCTGCGTGGAACTCAGAAACCGGTGCGTTGACGCTGACCAAGGCTCACGGCGATCACCCGCACAGCACAGATATGTCTGAGAACATCAGCTCTGATGCCATTCTGGCAGTCGCTGCACCGAGTGACGAAGACACCGAAGTCGTCGGTATTCTTGGTACCGACGGTGTATTCACTGCCCTCTTTTATGCCGCTGAAGATCACAGCGTAGCCTTCGTATCGAAAGATACCTTCGTTATCGACAGCGAAGTGACTTGGGCTGCTGGCGACGCGCTGCTCGCCGGCTCTACCGCCTTCCTTGCTGCCAACACAGGCAACAATGCTCTGTACTACATGGATGCTCACGATGGCAGTGACTATCACGTTCATGGCAGTGCTATCAGTAATGAAGACCTGGGTAATATCGCCAGCGCTGTATTCGCCCACCCACAAGAAGCTCATGAGCACGACCATGATGAGGAAGACGGTGAATCAGACCACGACCACTGATTCCTGACGTTACTCCTCGCATGGAAGCCCGGCCCTCAGGTGCCCGGGCTTTCTTTGTTTTCTGATATTATGCGCGTCTGATTTTTATAGGTTCCGGTATGAATTTTCGTCTTTCTGTTGTGACTCTGAGTCTGCTTGCAGCCACCTCCTATGCAGCCCCTGCCAATGAAAAAACGCTGGATACGATCGTGGTTACGGGCGGTGGTGACCGCTCCGTATATGATACGGCACAGCCTGTTTCTGTGTTAGATACCGACGATATTCATAAAAATGCTGGTGACAATTTAGGCACCCTGCTGGAGTCTCTGCCGGGCGTTGCCAACGCCTCTTTTGGCGCTGGAGTCGGACGTCCGGTGATCCGCGGCATGAGCGGCAGTCGCGTAAAAATCCTGCAGAACGGCACCGACACTTCGGATTTATCGGCCATGAGTTCAGACCACAGCCCCATGGCTGAGCCGAGCGCAGGTGAACAAATTGAAATTGTATATGGGCCATCGACGCTGCTATACGGTGGCGGTGCGATTGGTGGCGTGGTTAACGTGATTGATGGTCGCATCCACGAAATTATTGTTCCGGGCATTCGCGGTCAGGTTTCAGCGAAATACTCTTCTATCGATGAGGGCCAGCATCTCGAAGGTATGCTCGACCTCGGCAAAGGTAACTGGAATCTGCATCTCGATGGTTTTAGCCGGGATGCTTCTGACTACTCCAGCGGCGAGCAAGGCGATATTCCCACCGGCAATAATTCAGGCGAGATTGAAAACAGCGACACCTCAGGCAGTGGTGGTGCCATTGGTTTGAGCTGGGTCGATAGCCAATATGGTTTTATAGGCGGGTCTGTCAGTACTCTCGAATACGACTACGCAGTGCCAAACCTGGATGAAGAAAGCTTCCGGGTCACACCGGAGCAGGTCCGCTATGACCTTAAAGGTGCCTGGACACCCATGACAGGCATCATCGAAGAGTGGCGCACCGAAATTACCTTTAATGACTACGAGCATGCCGAAACTGGTCATCGTAATGACGATACTAGTGCACCCTTTGTAGATATCGGTTTATTTGATAAAGAAACCTGGGAGTTTGTTACCCGCATCAAGCATTCGGAAATTGCCGGCTGGCATGGTCATGCTGGAATTCAATACAACCAGCAGGATCTGGAACTTTGTCATGATCACGGCGGCTGCGAAGGTATTCCTTCATTTGACGAATCAGGTGGCGATGCAATCGGGTTTAACCTGGCGAATAGCGAGCGTGGTGGAGACCTCTACGGCCACGACACACCAATGCCAATCACCCGCACAGAGCAGGTAGGTATCTTCCTCGTTGAGCACCGTGATACTGGATTTGGCTCACTGGAGTTAGGGGCACGGATAGATCAGGTTACGATCTCTTCCGATCCTTCTTCGATTGATCCTGTATGGCGTCAGGCTGACAGTTATTACGATGACTACACCTTTACGCCAGTCACTTTGTCTGCGGCCAGCACCTGGTTACTGGATGATTATCAGCGTATCGGTTTGAGCCTCGCACGCGCGCAACGAGCACCGGAAGCGCCGGAATTATTCTGGAACGGTGATCACCACGCCACCTTTGCTTTCCAGCTCGACAACCCTGACCTCGACATTGAAACCGCGCATACCATCGACCTGAACTGGATCTGGAAGTCGGATAACAATGAAATCCGCCTGGCCACTTATTACTATCAGTTCGATGACTACATCTATAACGATCTGAAATCAGAGACTGATCCTTTTCACGGTAATGATGTGTACCGCCATGAACAGGAGGACGCCAGCTTCACAGGCGCAGAAGCCAGCTGGTCACATATAGTAACCATGAACTGGTCGTTTGATTTAAGTGCTGATGTCGTTAACGCAAAACTTGACGATGGCCGGCACCTTCCACGTACACCACCAGCGAGTTTTCTGGCCGGTCTTGAGTGGGGAAATCAGAGTTGGGAAGCACGCACTGAATTACGCGCCGTTGCTGAGCAATCAAACACCGCTGACAATGAAACCACGTCTGACGGATATCTGATGCTTAATGCGTCTGTGGGTTATCAGTTTCTGCTCAATAACTCTGAGCTGACGCTGAGACTCGATGGACGCAACCTGACCGACCAGTATGCGGTTAATCATGTATCGTATCTCAAGCGCGCAGCACCACTACCCGGGCGTGACATCCGCTTCGGCGTCCGCTGGGCATTCTGATACATTCGATTCTGACATCAGGTCACGGACGCCGTGCCCTGATGTACATCGCCAACGCTGGGAGTGCTCCGGTCAACAGAGCACTGCCTGCGACGATCAAAGACAATACCAGCGTATTCAGTGTGAAGATATCAGCGCTGATATTAATTCCGAAAGCACCCGCCAGATAGCCCTGCCCTAACGCAAACGCCAGCCAGACAAATAGCAAAGACGCACAAAGACCGGCTAAGGTTATCAGCAACACCTCTAGCTCACTCAGTAAAAAAAGATAGAGAGGAGAAGCGCCCGCCATCCTTAACAATTGAATCTCATGGCGACGTTCGCGCACCGAACTGAGTAACATGGCGCTCAACCCAAGTAATGCAGACATAAGAACCAACACACCAATAAAGCGCAGTGTCTGTTCGAGTATCCCCATCATCTGCCATAGCTCACTGAGCGCAACCCCCGGCAAGATAGCCATGACAGGTTCCGCCTTATAATTATTGACCGTTCGCTGGAGGGAAAAAACTCCGATTCGCGACTTAAGGGCAACCATAAAAGCCGTAATACTCTCTGGATCACCACCGTACTGAGCGCTGTTATGAATGGCTTTCAGCCCCTGCAGGCTGACGTGCACGGTCTGATCAACGGGAGTTCCCGTGGGTTCCAGAATACCAACCACAGTAAAGGGAGAGCCTTTATGCAGGTTAAAGTCAGCCGAAGAAATTCCGTGAGAAAGCAGTATTTCCGCCCCTTGCGAATACCCCAGAGAACGAGCTACCGCAGAGCCAAGAACAACCTCAAACGCATCCGAAAACTCGCGACCCTGTGCAAAAACCAGAGGATGCTTTGCGCCGTAGCTGAAGTAGCGAAAATAATCCTGATTAGTCCCAAGTACCCGGTAGCCTCTGTGTGAATCGCCTAACGAAAGTGGAATCGCCCACTTCACTTCGTCAGAACCAGAGATATTTTTATACGTCGACCAGGAAATATTATTGGTGGGTGCTCCCACCCGAAATACCGAATAAAGAAGAAGATTCAAACTGCCGGTCCGCGCACCAATGATCAGATCAGTGCCCGATACTGTGCTGGCAAAGCTTTCTTTAGTCTGAACACGGATATGCTCGACGCTGAGTAAGAGACTGATACTGACAATTAAAGCCATGAGTGTCATGAATACTGAAACCTTTCGGTCGACCAGGCTCTTGTAGGCAATTTTCAGAAACATGATTACGCCCCCGCCTTATTTATATCGCCTAAAACATCGATACGGTCAAAATCGCTGGCGAGTGTAGGGTCATGGCTGACAAAAATAAGGGTGCTTTGATACGCATCACAAAGATCCATCAGGATCTCCATGAATGCCTTGCGGTTCTTCTGATCCAGTGCAGAAGTAGGCTCATCCGCCAGAATCAGACGTGGTGAATTAAACAGTGCCCGAGCAATTGCGACACGTTGTTGCTGACCAATACTCAGACTCTGACCGGGTAACCGCCAGACCGACTCGGGCAACTGAAGTTGCTCAAGTAGCTCCTGTGCTCGGGCGAATCCGTTACCCGTAACCTTATTGCTGAACTCTTGTGCTAAAAGAATGTTGTCGATCGCATTGAGATACGGAATGAGGTTGAACTGCTGAAAGATGTAACCAATATTGCCAGCTCTGAAGCGATCGCGCTGACGCTGATTTAATCGCTCTAAGCGCTCACCTAATAAAGCAATTTGGCCCGACGTCGGCGGCAGTATCCCCGCAATCAGATTGAGTAGGGTTGATTTTCCGGAACCCGACTCCCCCTCCAGGAAGACCTTTTCACCGGAAGCAACTTCCCATCGCGGAATATTCAGTAAGGTGTCATCTTCATGATGAGAAAATATAAGATCTTGCAGAATAACCGACATGGAACGATCCTGTAGACAGCAACTCAGAGGTGGATGCGAGCAGCAATATTGCTATAACATAACACAAGTATATTTAAGCTCAATGTCAGTTCTGCTGCTTTACAGTCACGGTAAATTTTATTCAGGCTTTAACGATGAACCCAATATTCAGACTGCTCGCGCTGAGCATCTTCAGCATTTTGCTCACCGCTTGCGCGGAGAGCTCCGCGCCCGGTAATACAGGTACTACGACAAATAGCAGCGCTAATGCGGCAACTGAGCAGACAGAAGCTACGCAAGCCGGAATGAATCAGGCGCAAGCCGTGCGGGCACCCGAGCCTCTTCCCGTACTTCCGAAAGATTCTTTTACCTCCGTTGACTGGACCGATCTTATTCCTGAAATGGACCTGATAGCCCTGAAAAATCCACCTGAAGCCTTGATGAATATCGAAGACGGGTCAGAAGAAGACGTCATAGGCGGCAAACTAAACAACACGCCAGACAGCGACGTATATGGAGACAGCTCAGATCTTGCCAACTCTGCATTTCAACGGGCTTTAGTTTCTACCAATACAGTGAGTGAAATGCAGGGGAAGCACATTAAACTGCCGGGCTTTATCGTCCCTCTGGACTTCGATGATAACCAGACCATCACTGAATTCTTTCTGGTTCCTTACTTTGGTGCTTGCCTGCACTTGCCACCACCACCGCCTAACCAGATCATTTATGTGTCTCACCCGGATGGGATTCAGGTCGATGCGTTATACGATCCGTTCTGGTTATACGGTACGCTGGATACCGGCATTATTGAAAACACAACGGCAAAATCGGCCTACCGTATGAGGCTCCACCATATCGAACCTTACTACGAATAGGCCGGGCTGTTATCTGAATGTGATGACGTGATCTTGCGCCGTTAACTCTTTGATTCCCTGGCTGCTCTCGGTCAGCCAGACCGCTTTCAGTACCTTCAGGTCAGGAAACTCTGTCGACAATTCGACCGCCATGGATTCTGGCAAGTTTCCGTCGGCACACTCAAAGGTGTACTCGGCGATGACATCCGATGCTTCGCCGTCAGAAGCCGGAACTTCAACCCCAGACCCCGGACGCACCTGACAGTCAGCACCACTGAAGCGAAACATTGCCGCCGCATCGTTCAGTTTACTGCGCGCCGATTCAGCTATCTCACGCTCCTCTTCGGTTTCAGCGACGTGTTCGAAACCAATAATATCGGCTGCCGGAGTTTGCAGATAAATAGTCACAACCTCGTTTTCAATCGCTATATTCAGGTGTCCGACACCGTGAATGTGTGCGCCGTGATGCTCACCGCCATGGTGGTCATGAGCGTGATTGTGGTCGGTATCGGGCTGATGACCATTGTCATCATGAGAGCTGTGATCATGCTCATCGTGGTGATCATGAAGCTCAGCAACAGCCACACCAGCTCCCGTACATACTGCGAGCAATACAGATAGTCGGGTCGCGTAGTTTAAAGTTCGTTTCAGTCTCATACGTTCTCCGTCTCGGGCTCGGTCAATGTCTCTGCGCTTTGATCATTATCGTCGCTTCGCTCCCACGATGGAAATGGGTCCGGCAAAGTCAACCAGAATGACTTACCGGCAAGTAGCTCTTCATCGCTCAACAAGCAGCGATCTAACGCGTCGGTAAAGGCTTGCTGATTCAGGTTCTGGCCAATAAATACCAGCTCCTGACGCATATCGCCAAACGGCTCAACCCATTGCGCTTTAATCGCCTCTAAGTAATCTGGGTCCGTCGGCCAGCGCTCTTCAGGAACCGCCTTCCAGAACATGCCTGCAAAACCATAACGCGCGATGCCTCCGGCCTGACTCCATTGTCCGGCAAACTCAGGACGGGTAGCCAGCCAGAAATACCCTTTTGAGCGAATTAATTTACCGTAATCTTTAGTATTGTGCAGAAAATCGTAGAACTTCTCTGGGTGAAACGGACGTCGGGCGGTGTAGGTAAAACTGCCAATGCCGTACTCTTCGGTTTCCGGAATATGCTCGCCACGCATTTCTTTCAGCCAGCCCGGCGCCTGTTGTGCCCGGTCGAAGTCAAACAGCCCGGTGCCCAGCACTTTACCCAGATCAACGCGCCCTTCACTGATCGGCAGAATGCGCGCCTCGGTGTTCAGCGTTTTAATAATCGCCGTCAGGCGCTGAATATCCTCAGGGGCTGCCAGATCAGTTTTGCTGATCAGAATCACATCGGCAAATTCGACCTGATCAACAAGCAGGTCACTGACACTGCGTTCGTCTTCTTCACCCAGCGATTCACTGGTTTCACTCAGTGCTTTTGCTTCGTCGTAGTCGCGTAAAAAGTTCACTGCATCAACCACAGTCACCATGGTATCCAGGGTCGCAACATCCGAGAGAGAAATGCCATCTTCATCGGCAAACGTGAATGTTTCAGCCACCGGCAGAGGCTCAGAAATACCGGTCGATTCAATCACCAGATAATCGAAGTTACCTTCTTTCGCCAGCTTGCTGACTTCAATTAACAGATCTTCACGCAGAGTGCAGCAGATACAGCCGTTACTCATCTCGACCAGCTTTTCCTCGCTGCGGTTAAGCGTAACTTCGTTACGCACAATGGCCGAATCAATGTTGATTTCACTCATGTCATTGACGATAACCGCCACCCGGCTCCCTTCGCGGTTATTGAGAATATGGCTGAGCACGGTGGTTTTTCCGGCCCCCAGAAATCCTGACAAGACGGTCACGGGCAGTTTAGCGGCAGTAGTCGGATGCATAGCGTCTCTCTGATGGGGTTTTCGCATCAATGTTATACTATAACATACCATTAACTCCCCAACGTATTCAATCATCCGTCCTTTCAAATACCCACACTCAAGCACCTGAACCCCAGCCAGCAACCTGCTACCATCGACCACCACATACAACTAAAACGTTACTCCCAACAGCGCTCATAACCGAAAGGAGCACGCTTATGAAACTCGAATCTCTTGCACTGCACGAAGGCTACGAACCAGAGCCAACCACCAAGTCGGCAGCCGTGCCGATTTACCAGACGACGTCTTATACCTTCGATAACACCCAACACGGTGCCGACCTGTTTGACCTGAAAGTGCCGGGCAATATCTACACCCGCATCATGAACCCGACCAACGATGTGCTGGAAAAACGCATCGCAGCCATGGAAGGCGGCATCGGTGCGTTGTGTGTTGCCTCAGGAATGGCTGCCATTACCTATGCCCTGCAATGCATCTGTGAAGCCGGTGACAATATCGTCAGCACCAGCCAGCTGTACGGCGGTACCTTCAATCTGTTCGCTCACACACTGCCGCGTCAAGGCATTGAAGCGCGCATGGTGTCGTATAACGATTTTGATGGTTTTGAGGCCGCGATTGATGAGCGCACCCGTGCGGTGTTCTGCGAATCCATCGGAAACCCGGCGGGTAACGTGGTGGATATTGAGAAACTCGCAGAAATCGCTCACCGTCATGGCGTACCTTTGATTGTCGATAACACCGTGGCGACGCCTTTCCTGTGTCGTCCGTTTGAACTCGGTGCCGACATCGTAGTGCATTCATTAACGAAGTACATTGGTGGCCACGGAACGACCGTCGGTGGTGCGATTGTGGATTCCGGCAAGTTCGACTGGGCCGCCAATAAAGAACGCTTCAAAGTGCTGAACGAACCAGACCCGTCGTATCACGGCGTGGTGTATACCGAAGCACTCGGCCCAGCGGCCTACATCGGACGCTGCCGCGTCGTGCCTCTGCGTAATACAGGGGCGGCGCTGTCGCCGACGAACGCTTTCCAGATCATGCAAGGCCTAGAAACCCTGGGCCTGCGTATGGAACGTCACTGTGAAAACGCAGAAAAACTGGCTACGTTTTTACAGAACCATCCGAAAGTAGACTGGGTAAACTACGCGGCGCTGCCTGACAGCAAATACCACACTGAATGTCAGAAAATTACCGGCGGTAAAGCCTCCGGTATTCTTAGCTTTGGTATTAAAGGCGGCATCGAACCATGCACCCGCTTTATCGATTCACTGGAGATGATTCTACGTCTGGTTAATATTGGTGATGCTAAGTCTCTGGCCTGCCATCCGGCATCAACCACACACCGTCAGCTGAATGACGAAGAACTGGCGTCTGCCGGCGTCAGCAAGGATCTGATCCGTATCTCGGTGGGTATTGAACACATCGACGATATTATTGCTGATGTGTCTCAGGCGTTGGATAAAGCCTGAAACCTGAAAGGTAGAAACGTAGAAAGATAAAAAATCAGGGAGTGGATGAGCCATTGTCATCCACTCCCTTTTCTATTTCTAGCGATAGTTTTTATTTCTAGCGATAGTGCTCTGAACGCATCGCTCTGAATTCTCCGGGCGTCATCCGTGTCCACTGTTTAAAGGCTCGATAAAAAACAGCCGTATCTTTAAACCCTAATAAAAATGCAATATCGTCGAGACTCAATTCATTGGCCAAGAGATACTCTTTCGCTTTAGTGAGACGCACATCGGCGAGTAATTCACGACAACTGGTCCCCTCATCGGCCAATCTGCGCTGTAATGTTCTTGGCGTAACGGCAAGAAGTTCAGCCAACAGTATTTTGGTCGGTTCTCCGTAACTCAATAAAAGCTCCAGGAGCAACCGGCAACGTTGTGTCCAGCTCTCTTCATTTACCTGCTGACGGTGAGCAACTTCAAGGGCCTGAATATCACGAAACGCCTGCGCACTCAGAGAGGGAGAAGCTTCAAAATCGCAGATTTCATTCGCACAGGTAAAGGTGACCTGGGTGAATGACTGATCAAACTCTGGGCAACAGCCGAGTACACACTGATAGTCCTCTGGAGCGATGGCATCAGGCGTTGTGAAACGTATGGATGAAGGTGTCAGTCCATAGCAGTCCAGTACTGCATCGCACAAGGATGATACGACGCCCTCTATCTGATGACGACTGACATAAACATCCGGATGAGGATGAAAGGTAAGCGTTAATTCGCCAGCGCTGCGCTCAACCCCCACACTGAACACGTCCGTTGTAATGGTCAGGTGGCGCTTTAGCATACAGCAGTAATCAAACAGGGTCAGATGACTCTGCTTAAAGAAGAACTCCAGACGCGGGTGCTGACGACTCGAAAACGGACCAAGTCGTAATCCCAGAGCATCCTCACCCAGCCAGTCTGAGATAAGATCGAGATTGCGGCCAACGGGTTCGGCCGAGACCCTACACTGCCCAGCAAACGATTCCATTAAGCCTTCTACCATACGCTGAACGGAAAAATACTCACTTTCTCTGTTTACACTTACCAGGAAATCTTCAAGCGCTCTCAGGTGCGACAAAACGGTATCTGCAGCAACGGTCGGTTCGACAGCAAAGACAGGTTTCTCAGAGCGAAGGGCAACCATAGGCATGCCCTTAACGGATTGAAAGCTCACTTCGGTTTCCATATTGAAATCCCCTTTTGTCTCTTATGAAGCCAACAACATCCGCATTGGCTTTATCCACTACGTTTTCTACAAAGCGTTACAAAATACGCCGCACTATCCCGCGTCGGAATCCAATTTGTCTCAATTCGTTATACGGGCCTTCTGTGGTTGAGCGCTAGGCTAAAAACCACAACTCATTCACCAACTAACAATAATCACAGGTGTCCCATGAACACATTATATTCCGACAAGCGGTGCGTTAAGCTGACCAACGCACTCAGGTCTGCTTTGCTATTTGTATTAGTTCTTACCAGTCAATACGCCAAAGCAACGACCACCACTGCTATTGCTATGGAAGGTTATATCTATGGTTTCCCCATCGTTCTGATGGATGAAACCCGCAAAGGTATGACAGGCCCTGAGCGCTCTTGTACGTTCGGTGCAGACATTAACACCTTCAAGCACGTCTTCGACTTGCCTGACACCGACTTTAAAGCCGTGGTTCGACCAAATGTCGACACGCTTTATTCTTCAGCCATGCTCGACCTGTCTGAGAGTCCTGTCATTCTTACCCTTCCGGAGGTTTCAGACAGATACGTACTGATGGCCCTTTTGGATGCATGGTCGAATAACTTTGCCGGAATTGATACATCCGGAGGCAACACACTCGCTGGCCAATATCTGATTACCGGCCCGGAGTGGCGTGGCCGGATTCCGAATGAAGTGACTCATATCCCTGCTCCGACCAATCTTGTGTGGATCATTGGTCGTACAGAACTGCTGGCAGACAACGACCTGGACGCCGTTAATCGGATACAGCGACA
>CEOQ01000245.1_pt1 | contig 36654 bp, 42 predicted proteins | sample 361351 | NCBI WGS metagenome assembly CEOQ01 (sample SAMEA2619907, study PRJEB7988) | marine metagenome | biome: marine biome (ENVO:00000447); feature: deep chlorophyll maximum layer (ENVO:xxxxxxxx); material: "saline water (ENVO:00002010), including plankton (ENVO:xxxxxxxx)" | depth 60 m | reverse complement strand
GATTTTCCATGAATAATTTACGAATCTGAAAAAGATTAGCCGATTACTAAAAAAGTTAATAAAATAGTAGGTACTTGGCCTGGGTTGTCTTCGGTTTTTGATTTTACCTTCCGACTACTCAGGCTAAGAATACTGCTATTAAAGATACTATGAAAGAGACTGCTACTGTGAAGCCCCAATATTTAGGGGTCTTAACTGTTTGAATTAGTGGAATTTTCCTGACAAAGCAATGAACAGGCAAACTAATAGTCGTTATGAGCGCAGCCACTATTAAAAATATAACTATCCAAGAAATAATCATAATGATTTATCCTACACTAAGGGATTCAATTTCAACAATCAAGAAAAGAAAAATAACTCGGATTTGTAGATTTCGAAACCACACTTATTGATAAAAGTGTTTATAGCTATTTAACTAGCAGTAACCGTGTGGTCTATAAATTCAATTTCCACATTTTCTTCGGGAGCATTTCCTATTTCAACCAATGCTTTAGTAATAACTTTTGCGATTTGATTTTTTTGTTCGTCTGTTCGACCTTCATTCCAATCGATTTTAACTTGTGGCATGGTGTAATCCTTAATTTTTGTTATAGTCTTGTTTAGGCTGTCTGTATTCTATAATTGGAATTTGTCATTTGATTGGCGTTTTCATAACAAGTACAGATCTCGGTCCTATTTCATGGATAGGGATGTTCTTTGTCTCAATAGTATTTGGTGTTGCTGTTCTAAGGGGTCAAAGCCAAGAATAGTCAGATTTTCTAGTTTGGAAAGACTCTCAAACAACCAAATTAGCCAATAACTAATATAGCTTCAAAAGTGACATGTTTGAAGCTATATTAGTACCATTTATGATATGACTACTATTAAACTATTAATTGATTTTTTCTAGCTTATAAACAACGTCTGTATTATTATATTGCTTATCCCAATCAACCACCCAAGAGGCACTCATCGCTTTCTGCATTTTGTCAAAATCTATGACGTTTGCAAGCGTAATGACTTTACACCACCCTTCTTTGTCATACGAAAGTTCAGCACTTTCAGTAGGTTCACTAGGATCTGTAATTCCTGGAAATTCTGCCCGGATTTTTTCCATCATATTATTAAAGTCTTCAAAAGTTCCCTCAAATGTCGATGTAAAACATATATTCATTTAAATCATCTCCTATTTTTTTACGATAAAAACAACCATCTTATTTTAGAAAAAAATCAACAAATATGCCATAATTTTATTTATTGTTTTGATTTAAACGATACTAGTACCCAAACGGTAGACCTACCATCTAAATACCCAACGTTCAATACAATTTATACTATAAAGATATTTATATTCAAATTTGACAATTACTTAAATCAAATGTACGATATCCCTCGGTGATTTATTATGCATACCACAACTATTTTAAAATATTTATTTGACAAAAATTCTTGTTGTACCTGTTGTCTTTTAAAACAAAAGAACTTAGAGGTTTCTTTGGGAAAATTTTAGAACTTAAAAAAAATCGAACCAACACTAAAGAGACCTCAACAAAATGAGGTCTCTTTTCATTTAATAAAACATTTGAATAAAATTAAAAACTCGTAAATCAAAAAGGAGAATAATATGAGTATAAAATTAGGTGATGTTGCACCAAATTTCAAAGCAGATTCTACAGAAGGACCTATAGATTTCCATTCATGGATTGGAGATAACTGGGCAATACTTATGTCACATCCGGCAGACTACACCCCTGTTTGCACTACCGAACTAGGCAAAGTAGCTAACTTGAAAAGTGAATTCGAGAAAAGAAGTGTTAAAGCTATTGCAATAAGTGTAGATCCTCTAGATTCACACAAAGGTTGGATTAACGATATTAATAGAACACAAAATGCAAATGTAAATTTCCCTTTAATAGCAGATCCTGATAATAAAGTAGCAGATTTGTATGACATGATTCATCCTAATGCCAACAATACGCATACTGTACGTACCTTGTTCGTGATTGCACCAGACAAAACAGTTAAATTAACTTTAACCTACCCACCTTCCGTAGGTCGAAATTTCACAGAAGTATTAAGAGTTATCGATTCATTGCAGCTAACTGCAAATCAAAAGGTTGCAACACCTGCCAATTGGGTTCAAGGTGAAGACTGCGTTGTTTTGCCGACAATTTCTAATGAGGAAATTCCAGACCTTTTTCCTAAAGGGTTTACTGAAGTAACTCCTTATCTTAGAACGACGCCGCAGCCAATAGACTTACCTTAAACCGTTTTTTAATTATTGCCTGCATAACCCCGGTGATCTAAACTCTCCCTAATCTGGAATCTTCGGGGTTATTGGCTCCGTTAGCGTTATAAACCAAATAATTAAATCCCAAAATAAATTCTTTAAGTTATACAAAAATACCGAACAATCCTAATATATTGCTTATTTCTCAATCATTAGCATCCCAATCTCGGCCCTAACTTTTAACACCCGTCCATCCCCAACAAATTCAATACAGCAAGAATTGTTTAATTTGATTTAAGATATTAACATGTAATGTACTAAACTCTAAGCATTTCAACCGAGTGAGGAACTAAATTATGTTTTGTAAGTGTACAGAAAACAATACTCCTCAGACCAATAATCTGAGTACTGGATTAAAACAAGTTGGAGATAAACCTTTTGTGGGCGAGACTCCACAAAATGCTCTTAACAGTTGGCTCACTCCTAATCCCTTATTTTATGTACGCAGTCACTTTGAATATCCAGATGTTTCCGATTCTGATCGAATAAATTGGTCTATATACATTGATGGCGGAGATGGGGAAGTGAAGAAAATTACGATGAAAGAATTAATGCGAATGCCTAAAAGAACGATGGCTGTAACTATGGAATGTGCCGGCAATAACAGGAGTGATTTACAACCTAAAGTTTCAGGAAATCAATTCGATAGTGGAGCAGTTAGTAACGCAATATGGACCGGAGTTTCACTATCTCACGTTTTAGACCAAGTTAATATATCAAGTGATTCTGTCGAAATTTTATTTGAAGGTGCCGATAGAGGTGTACCTGAACAGGGATATGGTGAAAGTTCTTACTTAAGAAGTCTATCTTTAGATATAGCTAACGACCCAGATACTATTCTTGCGTATGAAATGAATGGAGAACCTTTACCAATAGAACATGGCTTTCCTTTAAGGCTAGTTGTCCCAGGTTGGTACGGTATGGCATCAGTAAAATGGGTCAAATCAATAACAGCAATAAAAGAACCATTCCATGGATATTTTCAAGGGAAAAAATATGTGGTTCGATATGAAAATGGTAAAGAACACCCATTAACTGAAATGCAAATCAAATCATTTGTTACATCACATCAACATGGAGAATCTATATCTAATGGACCCATATCTCTCAGCGGGCTCGCGTGGGCAGGTAGAGCTAGAGTTAAGTCTGTAGAAGTATCTGTGGATGGTGGTAAAACTTGGGATAATGCAACTTTGAATGGCCCATCTGATACTTATTCATGGCAAAAATGGAGTTTAGAATGGGTCCCAGCTAACATAGGACATCACACCTTAATCGCAAAGGCAATCGATTTTAACGGTAATAAACAACCAATAGAATCAGTTTGGAATGAGTTAGGCTATGCGCTCAACGGCTTGAAACCAGTCTGTATAAATATTGTATAAGATAATTTGACGGGAATTCCTCGATTAAATAAACATATTTTTGCAACTACAAAAAATCAGCTATAAAGTTTCGCATAACCATTATTTCAAAAATCTAGGTTGGGTCCAAGCACGAGTTCCTATGGAAGATTTTGTACTAGCTCTTACATATCCTTCGTCGCCACTAAATTCATATTTGGGATTCAATCCTGGAACCTCTTTTAATACCTCACCATCTTTCCCAATAAATTTCGTATTGTATATATAATCTCTATGTTGGGAAATCACCAATTCTATACTGTGTTCTTGCAAAGAAATATCCTCTATATCAATTCCTGTTGAAAAATAAAATTTCCCAGCAATTAGAGAATCAATTATCGATTTAGAACTAAGCGTTTCTGCATTTACCACTATCCATCCTCTTCCAGGATTTGCCATGGTGTGATTAAAATCACTGTAATGATGAGCGTCGTCAACAGCTATTCCATAAATTATTTTACCTGAGCTCAACACCTTGTCCCATATTTCTTCACCACTATATTTACCAGGACCTCCTTCGCTGTTTGAGCCAGGCCATCCATTATATACTTCTAACAAAGTTGCACCTTGTATTTGGACAATATCTCTGTGGTCATAAGCCCATGAGGCATTTGGGTGATTCAAACTAGCGATACCACCTGCTTGGATAATTGAATCCACATTAGCTTGTAATGTTTCTACAACACCGCCTGCATCAATTGGTTCTACAACTCTTGATATTCCTATTCCATTGAGATGTATAGGAATATCACCTCCTAATATTCTCGCAGAAACTTCTTCCCCCGGAATCAAAATCAAGGAATCACTATATCCATCAATTATTGTCCTATGATTATGATCACTAAGTACCAAAAAGTCATAATCATGATTCTTATACCACTCTACAACTACTTCAGGATCTGCATCCCCATCTGATTTAGTAGTATGCGTATGAACATTCCCTTTATACCACATATAAGTCAACCTCCAATTGAATGACATCTCAATTTAACTAAAATTTTTAAGCTTATAAAATTCAGTAAGTGTATAATATTCAAAAAATTAATCAAAGTTATATTTTTGGAATATTAAAATAGTTGCTAAAATCCACTGACATGATTGAAATTTTCAAACAAAAATCAACGCTGGCTATACTTCTAACATCCTTAGTTATCAGTACCTTTATTGGAATAATAATTTCCCTAACTATATTAAATACTGATTCCAAAGCAAGTGGTACAAATAAACTGGGAAGTAATTTGATTTTAGCCACTGGAGGTACTGCAAGATTATCTGAGTGGGATCAGAAAATTGAGGGCCAAAACTGGGAAGAAATTCAACCCCTTACTTTAAATGAAGCGACGAAGCTAAAGTGGGAAAAAGAGTCTGAATGCGTGCCTAATGTTGGGTACTATAGTAAAAAGAGTGATAATAGCAAATCAATTGAACCTTATTCATTGATTTTTGATAATAACGAAAAAGTTATTGGTATTTATATGGTTAGTGAAAAAGAGCAGCAACCTCCTTGGCAAAAAATGCAGAACACTGGTCCATTTAGAAACCCTCATTGGGGAATACATATTTTCTTCACTCCTCCTCCAACTTCATGCCAATAAACAACAGCTCGTATCTAACAAACAGGGAATCGCATGAAGAATTGGTGGTTATTATTCAAATGTACAGGTAAAGATTATTTGAGAAATTAACTAATTCATGAATCCATCGATGGTTATTTTACAAAAATATACAAGGGTATTTTATGAATGATATCGAAAATCTTATGAATAGACTGAGATCATCTAGATTAAAAATAAATGATCTCATAAAAAACATACCAGATGAACACATTCACCTACCAATCCCTAATAATGAAGAAGGGAGAAATGCAGGAAGGTTCAAAACAGTCCAAGAAGTATTGTATAGATTTATAGCTCATGAAGTAGAACATACAATACATTTAACAAAAATATTATCAGCTTTAAACAAAGATATGAGCGAAGCAAAAATGATCCTTAAAGAGCTCCAAGAAAGTAGAGCTAAACTTGAAGGCATAATTGTCACATTAGAAGATGGTGACTTAGACCGGAAGCCACATAGCAATGAATGGTCACCTAGAAAAATAATTGACCACTTGTTACATACTGAAGAAACATTTTTGTCCGATATGATTATTCAAGCTATCGAACAGAAAAAACTAATGGAGCGGGAATAATGAATAGTCAGCATAACAATATTTATTCGGAACTTGGCATAAGACCAATAATAAACTGCCAAGGTCAAAGAACAATGCTAGGCGGATCTAGACTCAACAACGATGTATTTCAATCAATGCAAGCTTCCAATATGAATTGGGCACTGATGAGGGAGGTTATGGAAAAGGCTTCGCAATATGTTGCCCGCCACATGGGTGTTGAGGCAGCATATATAACATCTGGCTGCGCGGCTGCAATGGCTCTTAGTGCTGCAGCATGTATATCTAGAAAAAATCCAACACATAGAGGATTCCTTCCAAATCCAAAAGGTATGCAAGATGAAATATTACTTCAAAAAAAGCAAAGATACTCATATGAACGGGCTTTTACATCAACTGGCGGAAAGCTAATATACGTCGGTAGTGAAAACAGCTGTTCAAAAAAAGAATTGGAAAACAGCATTGGACCTAATACTGCAGCAATTGCATATTTAGTTCAAACACCGTCTGATCCAAACATTTTATCCTTGGAAGACACTGTTGAGATAGGCAGAAAAAACAACTTGCCTGTAATTGCTGATGCAGCGGCTCAAATATATCCAATTGAATACTTCCTTAAGGTCGCCCAAGCTGCTGATTTAGTGTGTTTTGCAGGAAAATTTTTTGGCGCTCCTAACTCAACAGGTTTTGTCTGCGGAAAAAAACCACTGGTAGATGCCGTTACGGATCAAGGATTTATAGCTTTTCAAACCCAACCCGATGGCCAACGAGCTATTGGAAGACCAATGAAAATGGATAGGCAATCCATAATCGCGTTGGTAACAGCTTTAAAATCTTGGCTGACAATGAACCATGAAGACCGTCTTCTTCGGGTTGACAGGATGCTGGATACAATAAATAAAGAAATTAATTCAATTCCACACATAAAAACAAGATTTGTAACAACAGAACATTTTTATGGTAGTACTACTTTATTAGTAGAAATGGATACTGTTGCCCTAGGCAAAACCCCAGAAGACATAGCCATTGAGCTTGACCAAGGAGACCCTCGTATATGGATAGTGCTGCCTGAAGGGAAATTCTACGGTGCTGAATACTTACACTTTGGCGGAATGGAAACTAATAATTTTGCAATAAATGCTCATGCCCTTGAAGATGGCGAAGAGAAAATTGTAGCTGAAAGAATTAAAACTGTGTTGTCAAGTTAAAATCAATCATATGGCCTGAGTTATACTAAACATAAATATTTAATAAGGAGCGTCAATTGCGCGGTTCAGACCTTTTGATTAAAACTCTATCTAGACTAGGAACCAAGCAAATCTTCTGCCTGTCAGGCAATCAAATTATGGCAATATTTGATTCATCAATCGAATCAGATATAAATTTAATTCATTTCAGACACGAAGCAGCAACGGTACACGCAGCTGATACATGGGGAAGATTAACAAACGAACCTGGCATAGCAATGGTAACTGCAGGACCGGGTTTTGCTAATACTCTATCCGCTTTGTATGTAGCAATGTCAGCTGAATCCCCTTTGGTACTGATTAGCGGCCATTCCCAGCTCTCTCAACAAGGCAAGGGTGCTTTTCAAGAAATGCCTCAGGCCAATATGGCAAAACCAGTTACCAAAAGCTCTTGGACGTGTACAAATACCAAAAATATTGGATATGATATTGAACGTGCCTACCAAATAGCTATAACGGGTAGACCAGGGCCAGTTCACATATCTATCCCTGTAGACATATTAGAAGCCAAATTAGTTCCTGGCAGTCCTAGGGAATATAAGAAAGATGCTTATATAGATTCATCACTGACTAAATCAGACACTCAAATTTTACTTGAAGCTTTGAAATCGGCTCATCGACCATTAGCACTATTAGGTCAAGGAATAAGTCGGCTAGCTAAGAACCGAATATCTTCAGGATTATTACCATGTAATATACCTATGGTTAACATGGAAAGTCCTCGAGGCGTAAATGACCCTAGCCTTGGAGCATTTCCAGAAGTACTCAGAGAGTCTGATTTGGTATTATTACTAGGGAAAAAACTTGATTTCGGGTTAAAATTTGGTGACGACTCTGTCTTGTCTACAAAGGCTAATATTATTCATGTTGACCATGAAATCTCCGTACTTGATCAAGCTAAGAAATCTGTTCGCCCAGACAGATTAATAATAAGTGCACAGGCTGATCCTTTATCCATAATAGACATATTAAATAGTAATAATATTGGTGTAAATAAAAAGTGGATAAATGAAGTGCAATCCGCTCTAAATTACACACCTAAGGAATGGACAATCTTAGAAAATTCTACAAAAAGCCCTATGCACCCACTAGCGGTGTGTAAACCTGTCCGAGATATTTTTCAAAACGAACAAAATGCTGTATTTATATCTGACGGTGGCGAATTTGGACAATGGACGCAAGCAACAATATCAACACCAAACCGTATAATAAATGGACCAAGCGGGGCAATAGGCAGTAGTATACCCTCCGCGATAGCCGCTTCTATTGCTCGTCCAGACGCAACAATTATAGCTATGCTTGGAGATGGTACTTTTGGTTTCCACGGTATGGAATTTGATACAGCTGTCAGATATAACCTTAAATTTGTAGCCATAATCGGTAACGACGCAAAATGGAACGCAGAACACCAAATCCAGTTAAGAGATTATGGCGTAGATAGAACTATTGGATGTGATTTAAATGATTCAAGGTATGATCTTCTAGTCAAAGCCCTTGGTGGCCATGGTGAAAATGTTACAATCACTTCCGAATTTGCTCCGGCTTTAGAAAGAGCCATTAATTCCAATCACCCTTCCTGCATCAACGTTTCAATTGATCCAGTGAAAGCACCAGAAATCAAACGTGAATAAGTACTTATAAATGACAAATAAACCTCATATTCTATTCATTATGGCAGACCAATTAAGAGCAGATTCTATTGGAGTAGCCGGCCATCCTTTAATAGAAACTCCTAATATTGATTTATTAGCTAATCAGGGAATTTTATTTGAAAACGCTTATACTACAAGTCCTCTATGCGTCCCAGCTCGAATATCTATGACAACTGGTCTATACCCACACAATTCAAATCTTTGGCAAAACGACTGCACATTACCGTTGGACTCAGACACATATATGCATAGATTAAAAGAATCTGGATATACAACTTGTTCAATAGGTAAAAATCACCTTTATCCGATGGAAAACTGCAATCTATATATTAATCATCCAAATTATAATTTGATTGGCTTCGACCATATTGAAGATATGTCTGGTACATGGGGAATAATAGAAGGCAAAAGTGTATATACAGATTACCTGGAAAATTTGGGTTTAAAAACCGATTTATCCAAATACCTCAAAGACCTCGAAGATAAACCTGATTTAGTCCGCAGGTTTATAGCAGAACCATTACCAATAGAATCAGAGCATTACATAGATTCATTTATTGGGCGGAGAGTATCCGAGTATGTTGAAGGATACGAATCTGAACAACCAAGTTTTGTGTACGTTGGTTTTCAAGGCCCACATGAGCCATGGGATGCTCCTGAAGAATATAAAAAGTATCCTTTAAATTCAATCCCTGATCCAATTCCTGAAAAACCACAAGGTGGCTGGCTTTCTGAAGAAAGTAAGAATTACCATACTTACGCCCAATACTACCAACCAAGTCATCCTGACCAACTTAAAGAAATTACAGCTGGGTATTTAGGTAAAATAGCTATGATTGATGAATCAATCGGACATATACTCAACGCTTATGAACAGAAAGGATGGTTGGAAAACACCTACGTTATACTTTCGTCTGATCATGGCGAAATGCTAGGAGATCTAGGTAGATTATCCAAAAGTGTTTTTTACGAATCTGCAATAAAAATACCTATGATAATCAGAATACCTGAAACATCCGATTACAAACCATTAAGAGGCACTACAAGAAACCAATTTACAGAACTTATTGATATCCACGCAACTTTACTTGATATCTCAGAATCTCCGATGTGGGAACATCAAGACAGTATATCCATGTTGGGTCCCGAAAAACGAAATGACGTCCTATCTGAAGTTCATGTACATTACATGCTAAGAAATGACAACTGGAAAATCATTGTAGGCAAAAATGGAAATTCATTGCAACTGTTCGATTTGCAAAAAGATCCTCTGGAGCAAATAAATTTATGTGGAAATGAAAGATATAAACAGGTTGAATTAGAGATGAGAAGTAAACTTCTAAATAGACTGACTAAAACGACGTATAGAAGTGGAGACTTAGACCCTGAATTAAGTTCTCATTTTATTAATCCCGACAACACAGAAACCCCACATAAATTATAGTGCAAAGTCTGATACAAACACCCAGAATTCCACTTTTCTAATTCACAGGTTTACCTCACATAACTTCAATATGTTTAAAGATTAGCTAATAAAGCACTGGTAATAAAATTAATAAATAGGCGGTCAATCCGGTTGTTACAACCAACCAAACAAATTAAATCCCACACCCTCTCAATTAATCAAATCCCTAATAAAATCAACAAACGATTTAAGTAAGCACAAAACACTAGCTCATTCTATGGCAAAACCGGCCTGCACATTCAGTGTATATTTTAAAGTACCTTCTTGGATTGGGGTTGAAGCAGGAGATGCAAATGCTCTCATTTCAAACATATCACCACTAGAATGAGAGGAAACTGGAGATTCTGATAAACGAATCAATCCACCAAGGGATACTCCAGAATACTTAGCAAATTGATTTGCTTTATCGAGCGCATTTTCAACAGCATCTTTACGTAAATCATCCATAAATTTTTCAGTATCATCTCTGGCAAACTCAATTCCATTAACTCTAATTGAATCCCTACCCACCTCAGTAACTCCATCAATTAATTCACCTAAGTTATCTATGTCTCTAACCTTTATAACCACCGAGTTGTACACCCTGTAACCTACAAGTACTTGCTTACGTACTGTTGATGAAGGACCTGTGAACTCCGGATATTCGTACCTAGGACTTATGTTTATATTTGTAGTTTGAATATCATCAGAACTTACTTGGTTTTGTTTAAGATAATTTAAAACAGCACCCGCATATTTTGAATTATTATTTAATGCTTCTTTAGTATTCAATCCTTCCGTCTCAACCCCAACTCTCAATATTGCTATATCAGGCTTAATTTCAATCGATGCTTCACCTGACACCCATATACCCGAATTACTTACATTCACGCCGTTTGAAACGGTGGTGCTCCGCACAACATTTTCATCTCGTAAAGATGATATTTGGTCCGAGCTTACTGGCAATGATTGTATTTGTTCAACATCTTCTTGTGCAGGCGTATTAGAGTTAAAACACGATACAATAGCAAAAATTCCTAGGGCATAAACAAACACCTTACAAATATTAATCATACTAATTCTCCTACATTAATTTTCGTTGCAAAACTAAATATTAAAGAATGCTAATCTTATCCCCTATTCTTATGACACCGCCTTTTTCAACGAAGGCAAGAGTACCTCGTTCACCTTCGATATCATCCATTAAACCAGAACGTATTTCATCCATTCTATAACACGGTGTACAGGGACCTGTGACCGTTAAAGTTACCAAATCACCAACAATTATCTTTTGTCCTTTTTTAAGACGATTAATATCAAGTCCGGTGGTTGTAATATTTTCTTTAATTATCCCAATCTCCAAATTAAATTTTTGCAAGGTCTCCAAGTCCATTAACAATACTTGCCTTTCTTTTCTTCTATATGTAGAAATCGTATCATTTGGTACTGGCGAAGGTCTGATATGTGTTGCTGCATGAACGTCGCCTTCAATTCCAAAGTCAGTAATTAAAACTGCTTCTTCTACTTTTTTCATCGGGCTTCTATGTGATTCGCAAATTTGCAAAGAATGTACAGTACCCAAAATCACCTCTCTATTTCTTAATTCAATTAAATAAAGCCAATTAAATATTACAATTATGATTTTACAATACAGTGTATCCGAAATAGATGAACCTTATCCATAAGATGATATAGCCACTCACTACAAAACTAACCGCGAATCGGCAAAGCATAAATTTGAAAACAAAATGCCTTTATTTTGGATTTGAACCAAATACCTATCCATAAAATTTTCTTAGTCTTGTTATACGAACATAAATGAAAAATATGCTGACCGATTGGAAGTATCCCAAAACTTAAGGATTATAAGCACTAGTAGCCATAGAAATATCACATTCATCGTTTATTTAATTTTTAATTACCTGTTAGGTTGAATTTCACAAATAAAGTCTGACCCCACCTTTTCCTAATGTATACTATAAATTATTGGATTGATTTAAGAGCAATCTTAATCAATAAAATATATGTTGCCTAGCAAGTGAAATTCCATCCCAATTTAGAAAACCACAGGACATGTTTAAAAGGTTTAATATGCGAAAAAGAGTTTGTAATAAATGCAAGACGACAAATAAATCATCTGCCAAAATTTGTTCAAAGTGTCAAAGCTTGCTTTTGAATAACACTAAAACAAACTCATCATATATCAACCGGAATTTGGGTTATGATCAACAAACTTGTATTAGTTGCGGACAAAGCAACTCACTTTATGGAAAGCTATGTCCTAGTTGCGAATCAAAATCAGAAAAACCTCCTCATTATTAAATGGAACATCAAGACAATTCAACTCCAAACATCAAAGGGCATAATACAATATCATGGAGAAACAAAGTTTTTCCTATTTCTGTTGGTGCATGTATCTCCTTCCTTGTGGTATATGTCATTTTAAGCGTTTTAAACATAATCGATTTAAACCAATCTCAAAATTCAATTGGCGAAGTTTCAAGATGGTGTGAACGTATTAGTAGCAGTATATTCAGGGAACCCACAAACGCGTTAAGTAATTTAGGTTTTATGTTTGCTGGGTTATCTATGCTTTGGGTTTTATCTAGAGACCGTCAGGATTCATTAGGAAAAAACCAATTCCACGGCTTAACTCCAGTATCAATGCTTTATGCTGGTACAGTAATCTATTTGGGACCTGGATCAATGCTAATGCACGGAACAAATACAAATTGGGGTGGATGGGCAGATAATCTTAGTATGATCATGTACATAATACTCCCGTGGTTAATTAACGTTGGTAAAATGGGAAGGTGGCCTAAAAAGAATTTTTTTGCAATCTACACAACGATTATCTTAATTTATGCCATATTAAGATGGTTTTTGGGTTCAAAATTAGGTATAAATCTTGATTTGTTTGGACTTTCAATCGGATTATGGATTATTTCTGAGGCATTATTTAGATTTTGGTCCACAAGATTTAGATGGATTTCAGGATTTTTAGGTTTTGCTGTGGCAGCTGTATTTGGAATCATGCCAATAGAGATATTTTCAAACATAGATAAATTTTGGTGGGTAATCTTGTTTTGGGTACCTGCCATATTTTCTTCCAACCCACCTCTGTATCAAAGAACTTACGTACCTTGGTTTTCTGTAGGAATGATTTGTTACCTTTTAGCATTTGCAATATGGTTACAAGGTTACCCCAATACTGCCTTTTGCAATCCTGATTCACTAATTCAGCCTCATGCGATTTGGCATTTAATGACAGCTTTTTCAACTTGGTGTTTTTTCAAATTTTTAAGAACTGAGAAGGCAGTTTAACTCCAATTACATATAAGTAGATGCCTTAAAACTCAGTCGATCTTTTATAGTATAATGCCGTTATTAGACTACCTTGCACCTATTTACAGTGGAGTCATGTCAAACAAAATAAATTAAAGGATAACTAACTGAAGATGGCCGATGTAATCTGTCAAAAATGCGGGTACACAACCAATACTAAAGAAGAAGATACTGAGCGGGGCTCTACTTGCCCAATCTGTAGAGGAGAACTAAAAGTTAAATTCCCTAAAAAAGCATGCGGATGCATTTTTTTGATAATTATCATATTAGTAATAGCAGCTACTCTATGGCGATTTCAGGTCATATAAAACGACTGATTTATGCGGTCAGTAATTATATATATGGTGATTTATAAGGCCTCAAAGTAAAAAAAATAAACCATGAATTATCTTAATAAAAAACATGTTTTATATTTTATATTCACAGTAATTATATTTATGGTGATTTATAATGTCTTATTATTTAGTTAATAAAAACAAAAATATAAAAACCAAATCGGTTCATTTTTAAACTAACTTTTCTGTATCTAACAATCAATAATAATTAAATTAGAAATATATATATGCGTGGAAATTTAACTGGAATTGGATGTATAACATTAGTGGCACTGTTAATTGGCATATCACTAGCTGCGAATGATTCCTGCGGATTTTGGTGCTGGAATATCTGGTTGGATTTTGACCTATCGTGGTTTGAATGGCTGGATTAATGTCCGATAAAACGTTCTTAATCCTGTTCATAATCAGCGCATCTCTACTAGCTTCAATCCCTATAATTATAAGAATTCTTATGACCGACTGAAATGGTATGAACCTTAACCCATCTTTTTCCTTATTCTTGACGTGAAAAAGACCATACCGCGGCAGACAAAAGCACAAATCCCAAAATACCAATTATAAGAGCATCTTCTAGAACTCCCATTCTATGACCAAAAACCGTTACCCCCAAACCTGCATCTGCTACGTTATCGGTAGCCAAAAGCAGATCTTTTTCTAGAAATACTTGTCGTACTGCATCTACTCCATAGGTCAAAGGATTTACTTTAGCTATCACCTGCAACCATGGAGAAACATTATCTACGGGGAAAAATACACCTGATAAAAATATCAGCGGAAAAATAAGCAACTGCATTACCATCTGGAATCCTTGCTGAGAACGCATTCTAGTAGCAACGAAAATCCCTACTCCTGATAAAGACAGTGACAACAATAAAACCAAAAGTAAATATTTGATTACTAGGATAAAAGTCAATGATATGCCTAAAAATGGTGCTAACAGCAATAGGATAATTCCCTGAGCCATAGCAGTCGCAGATCCTCCTATAGCCTTACCAATAACGATTCCTGTTCTACTGATAGGAGCAACCAATATCTCTTTCAAAAACCCGAACTCACGATCCCAAACAATCGACATACCTGAAAACATTGATGACATCACCACCGTCATCGACAAAATTCCCGGATACATAAATTTAATGAAATCTACCCCTTCAGTCATTGTCCCAACAATACGATTAAACCCAGCGCCAAAAACAATAAGAAACATCAGAGGAAATGCAAATGAAGATATCATCCTAGATCGTTCTTGAATAAATCTTAAAAGTTCTCTATAAGCCACTACCCAAATACCTCTGTAGAATTCAACCATCTCTCTACCTGTGCCTATACTTCAAGGATTGCTTTAATTGTGCTGATTCATCAACTTCTTCATCTCTGATATCTTTTCCAGTCAAGCTTAGAAAGACGTCATCTAACGTAGGCCTTCTAACATTAATTGATAACAATTCACCTTTAAATTGCTTAACAAATTCTGGCAGGAATTCCTCACCCTTCGGAACACTAAATTTCACAATGTCATCTTGAGTCTCAGATTCAAGATGCCAATTTTCAATTAGTTCTCTGGTAGCACTTTCAGTATCATTCGTTCGAACCATTACTAAATCACCTCCAACACTATCTTTTAACTTATCTGGAGTATCTATCGCGACAATATTGCCATCATCGATAACAGCAATTCGATCACAGTGCTCTGCTTCATCCATGTAATGAGTAGTTAAAAATATAGTCAGATTTTCTTTGACACGAATATCCTCGACATAATCCCATATATATCTCCTAGTTTGAGGATCTAGTCCTAAAGTTGGTTCATCTAAAAATAGTACTCTAGGATGATGAATCAAACCCCTTACAATTTCAAGTCTACGCTTCATTCCTCCTGAATAAGTTCGTGTTTTTCCTTTTCTTCTATCCCAAAGGTCCACCAAATCAAGCAAATCTTTCATTCTTTGCTCTCTTATATCTTTTGAGACCCCATATGCATAAGAGTGGAATAATAGATTTTGCTCTGCAGTAAGATATTCATCAAGAGTTGATTCTTGAAACACGAGACCAATTGAGCGCCTAACTTCGTTCCTTTGTTTTACAACATCATAACCATTTACCGATGCTGAACCTCCAGATGGATTTAAAAGGGTGCATAATACATTTATGGTGGTAGTTTTACCTGCCCCATTAGGACCAAGAAATCCAAATATCTCCCCTTCAGCAACATCAAAGGATACTGATTTTACAGCTTCCAATTTGCCATATTTTTTCTGGAGATTTTCTACTTGTATCGAATTCATATCAGTTTCTGATATAGATTTTATCCAAGATTGACTACGTTTACCACAACATATAGAAACCAAGCACCCTTACAACCTGGTCGACAAATTGATTTATACTGAGTGTATTTCTCAGTTATTTCATCCGAATAAAACACTGGATAAAAAATTGTAGCCACTGAATTCTCTTTCAAGCCTGAAACAAATTAACAGCAAACTTACACCCAATATACTCTCTTTAAAAACCTACAGGTGTGATATAAGAATTCATGTCAAGACACCGTACAAGGAGTATATCTATGGCAGATGAGCAAAAAAAATATTTTTCCTGTAGTAAATGTCAAAATAGTAGTTATAACACGGGTGCTATTCGAACAACTGGCTCTGGTATTTCTCGATTTTTGAACCTCCAAAACCAGAAATACAACACCATCTCTTGTAATAAATGTGGCTATACAGAGATCTACAGAACTGATGGCGGCGGAGTAGCTGGTAACATTTTAGATTTATTCACTAATTGATTCTAAAAACTTACAATAATTTACTAGCTATCGAAATTGGATAATAAAAAACTCCATATCGAACCCATTTCACCTATTTATAGCGAAACTCAACATTTTCGTCAATTATGGCTTTGGGCAATCTTTACTGTACCTACAGTTGTAACAATATTATCATTGACCTTGTCGATTATTAACACACCTTCAAATAAAGGAATCATGATATCAATAACATTAATTTGTAGCATATTCCTTTCTTTATTAGCCTACCTTATATTTATTGCGTCTCTTGACACTAAAATAACGGCTAATGGGGTTTTCATTAAATTCCGACCGTTTCACCGCAAATGGATTCTATTCCCATTCGAAAATATAAAGGAAGCCAAATCCCATAAATATAACCCAATAAGAGATTATGGCGGCTGGGGCATACGCTATAGTACTAAAGGCAAAGCGTATAACGTTAGTGGTGACATGGGTGTACTAATAAAGTTTTCTGACGACACAAATTTACTAATAGGATCCCAAAAACATTTAGACTTAGCTTCTGTAATCAGTAATCATTTACGATAAACGAATTACCATTGGCTTTTTTTATTAATAAACATAATCTTACGAATCGAAAAATCGCTCTTTTAGGAATATCTCAAGCTACATGTACACTCCTTTATGTTTTATTTGTTGCCACTACTTTAATATTTCTAATTCCAACATTTGAAGAATTATTCCCAGAAGATGGAAAATCTTTAGTAAATTTGGTATTAGCGAGTGGCTTCATCATGTTTTTTATCGCATCAGCATCGATAACAGGCATCTTGGTTTTTGGATATCCTGTAATACTTGCCTTGCACCAGCAACTTAAAGAAGCTATTTTATTGGTATCTGTAACTATATTTACAATTATTTTATTTATATTGATACTAACTATAGTATTAGGAATCTTGGCAATAATCGTATAATATCGAGTATATTTTGTGCAGTATTGGTTAACAAAACCTATTGGATAAGGAGATACAAATGGCTAAAAGTAGAGATGCCAAAAAAGAAGTTAAAAAACCCAAAAAGCGTAAAGAGAAAAAACCTTTCGGCGGTAAAGATTTAACGGTTAACACTTAATCAAATAATTATGAATCTATGCTACTCGTAAAGCGAATATCAAAGAAATCTTAATACATCTGATTATGTTCTTAGTACTAAGAGGATTAATTTCTATTTTGAAATTTACTCAAAAGTCTAATCCTTAAAAAATACTCCGTTTCGGTATGTGAGAATTTTGACGTAAAAAATACCCTCATCCAGATGCAAATATTAAAATATATAAGCAAGTTTATAGACAACTTTTATACAAGTTTGAACGAAGGTCTTATCCTAAAAATATTCATAGTGATTACGATATTTGCGGTTATAGGATGGTTTATCAAATTATTTAATTAGGCTGCAACCCCAATACTGCTTCTCTAAACCAATTCCAGGGAGTTATTTGTTGAAAATGCAATAACCATTCCTGAGCAAATTTAGGTATATAAAGAATTAACAAAATGACCGCTAAATTCTTAATCGATTTGGGCATCAATTTTGGAGCGAACCGTTGGGATATTATGCAATATAAGAAAAAGTTTTCAAACAAATTTGGAAAAAAGAAAATCAACTTCCTATATTGCTCGCCTGTTGCCGCAAAGGCAATTATTCCAACTAGTCTAAATATATATAAAGCTAAAGACGTATTTCTTGCCAATACATTAGTAAATCTTATACTCACAAATGCCTCAACACTTAAGTAATACATATCAAGCCATTTATCATAAGTTTGATAATGGCTACCCAGTCCAGGCTTTTCACCAAATAAGGATGCTAAGATGTCCACGATGATGACGTCGATGGCGTCTAAAAGCATAGATGAAATAGCTCCGGTTATGCGCCACCGAAGAATTGTTATAGGCACCAAAATTCTTAAAAGTAAGACTACTATAGCTGCGACTGTCAAAATTAATCTCTTTTACCTAAACACAACTAACCACATTGTAACATACATTTATATTTACATCATTCATTGTAAATATATTACAGTTTGAGAATATTTCATAAGAGTTTTATAATTAGAATTAAATTAAACGGTAATAAATATCGAGGTTTTGGATGACTGTTCCATCAGTAAGATTCCCTGAATTGGGTAAAAGACTGAAGAAGTGTAGACTCGTTACAAATCTTTACAGGCGAGAAGTAGCTGAATTTCTCGGAGTAAATGAACATACTATATATTACTGGGAAAAAGGCCAGACTAGACCCAACACAGATAATTTAAATCAGCTTTCGCGTCTTTATAGCGTCAGTGTAGATTATTTAGTTGGTCGTTCAGAAGACCCTCAGCATTCTACAGACGAATTAGCTGTAGTATTAAAGGGTGAACCAGAAATCACTGCTATGCTAACAAGTTGGAAAAATTTAAGCTCCGTAGAAAAGGATATAATCAGAACAGCGGTTAGTCTAGCAAGGAAAAGCCAGCAGCTTAGAGGCTCAGAAGAATCATAATATAACTACCTTTTACATATTGATTGTCTTATATAAAACATTTATTATCTCTATTTAATTGTGGATATCTAAAAAAGGATTTAAATACATTGATTAGGTTAAGTCATATAAAAAATTGCTCTTGTTTAACCTCTCTACCTGAGAGGTCATGTACCAAGTACTTTGTTTTATGATTTAATAAAATCAACTTAGCTAACTTGCAAACAGGCCTTGATTAAAGGCCTGTTTTTTTTTAAAGGAAAAGTTAAATGTGGGAGTTGCCACAATCAAAATATAATCATCCCCAAAACCCGTTGGGAGGACACCGCAACTCTGATTGCAAAAAACAAAACCCCTGGATGTGGTATTTACCCTTATCTTTATTGAGATCACGCAGGTTGTTATGGTCAATCAAATTGTATATTGCTAAAAGGTGTACCTTTACTAAATTCATTTCCACAATCATGCCTCCTTGTTACTAAAAATTATTGTTTTAACATTCATTTTTAGTAACAAGGAGTTAATTTATGGCCTACATTGATGACCTTATATCTAATGGATCTGTAAAAATAAATGTTGATAAATTGCCAAGAGGTGTTCCATTCGTTATTTCTGATGATTTAATTGTTGTAAGACAACATTCTTCGCCGGTAATACAAGATTATTGGAAAAAGAAAGCGATTGCTTATTATAATGACATTAAGCTGAAAAACTAATACCTCTACAGTTTAATAATTACTCGCTCTAAAATTCATAAAGACAATTAGGTATGAAAAGCAAAGTGTGTAAGAAATGTAGTGTACGTTATTACAGAGATAAAGATGGATTGGCATATACTCTTAACAAAGTGACTGAACCAACCTATTACCTTAATGGCAAATCTACATTAAAAATTAACAAGGGCAAAACCATATTCGATAAATATGAAGAACTTAAATTCTGTTCATCTAATTGGTATAATTCCAAAAAAGATATTAATCAACAATCCAACGGTAATATTGTGGATATTCCTTCCGACCTAGAGGAAGATTTAATATATATACAAAAAAAGGATGAATAAACGTGAAAACGAATTTTGTAGAGTCCGTCCATAAAATATTCTGGAGTTTATATTTTAGCTTCGTTGTCATGTTAATCCTAACCATATCCATAAACGTTTTAGGGCACATGTTTCGGGTACTAAAATAAGAAATTAAACACTCACGTAGCAATTACCAAAATCATCTCGATTCCATTACCAGCCTAAATCCAATCACTCTATGACGTTCATCAGGATTTCTTGCATTTCTTGACGCCGACCTCGAATGTCTGGTGAAATACCTAAAGTATCCTCCTCTAGCTACCCTAGGCGAACTCGAATCTGACTTAGGACCTAAAGGATCTTTCCTAGGAGATACTGCATAATAATCAGAATCATATATATCATTACACCACTCCCAAATATTGCCGTGCATATCATGAAGTCCCCAAGGGTTAGGTTTTTTTGAACCCACCGCCCAAGCATGCTGGTTTTCGGCAGCACTTTCGCTATCTATATACCAAGCGTATTCCCCTAATATATGTCTATCTTCCCCAAATGACCACATCGTGTCCGTACCTGCCCTGCATGAATATTCCCATTCTGCCTCTGATGGTAATCTGAATTTAATTCGGTTATTAGTTTCGTTAATTCGAGAGAGAAATTCCTGTACTTCATTCCACGATATAAACACAGCTGGACAAATTTTACTTGATTCTATTTTAGATGTACCTTTAACATCTTTAACTCCCATAACTTCTTCCCATTGACCTCTAGTAACTGGAAACTTCCCAATATAGAACCCCTTACTGATAACTACTTCATGTTGAGGACTTTCATCAGGTTCACGACCCGACTCAGATTCAGGAGACCCCATCAAAAAGCTCCCCGGTTCTACCCAGATCCATTCACCTGAAAAGTTTTTCCAATCCAATTCACTAGAAGGATTTGTTACATCTCTTTGACCAACTGCATTAGGCAAAGTATCTTGTGCTGACTGTAGAACTTTGCTCATCAATTCTTGTCCAGCAACACCTGCGTTAAGAGCTTTCAGGAGCAAGGTTTCCCCTGGGTTTGATAACAATTTAAACCGGCTACCACAATTGGGACAAAAAGATGAAATCCCCATCCAACCATCACCTTCTCCCACTGCTTCATCCGATTTCATTCGCTTTTTACATTTATTACAAATAAACTGCATAACAACCCTATATAAGTTAATTAAATTCCTTCCTAAAATACTCTGAGGACACTCAATTGAAACCACATAAAATATTATTTACTGTATAATACCTTAACTCATATAAAATCTGAAATATCTGAAAAGACATAAGGCAAAGGTATAGTAAAAATGTCTTTCGAAGTAAAACACTTAACCTCAACCCAAGAAACAGAATCAATAAGGCTTTTACGTACCCGGGTTTTTGTAGATGAGCAAGGTGTATCTCCACAATTAGAAAATGATGAATTTGATGATGTTGCAATTCATGCAGTAGCCTATAGAGATGGTATTGTAGTTGGCACTGGGCGTCTTATAATTGACACACCTACAGAAGCGCGTATAGGACGTATGGCAATTGAGGCACATTTCAGAAGAAGCGGTCTTGGGTCAGCTGTCCTTACCTTTTTGGAAAATGAAGCTCGTGCTAGAGGCATTATAAGGATAGTTCTCCACGCCCAATATTATGTGAAAAACTTTTATTTTAACCATGGGTATTGTCAACATGGAGATTCATTTACTGAAGCTGGCATGCAACATATTGAGATGACAAAAGATATTGGGTAGGTAATAAATACCCTATCAAAAATGCATTCTGAAATAATCGCACACTGCTACAAAAGCCCAGAGGATTTTTCTAATCCAACTAATAATATCAATTACTGTATAATACTAATCTAATCGGACATTTTTACTAGAGGGGCATTAAATGGTACGCGGAAAGTTTAGGGACAAATCTAGAGATGAACTGGCCAAAAACTTAGATCAATTAGGTGTAAAAGCAAAAATGCTTGAACGAAAAATCGTTCAAGAAAAAATAGGTAATGTTTGGTGGATGCGTACTTTAGGAGTCATTGAAATTAACGAAGGCCCTATAAAGTGGATAAACATACTGAAAAAAGATAGAAGTCAAAATAGCCCTCCAGCATGGCGCTATATCTACATAATTCCAGATGAAAGAATCTCTGGGTCAACTAAAATTAAAGTGAAAACTCATAGAAAAAAAAGTTTCCCTTTATTTGGTAAAATTATAGACACTACTTGGAAAGGCGAAGATCAAGGCACTGAATTAATAAGTCTTCTTTCGAACGATGAAGTGATTAAAAAACTAGCAAAAGATCTTGGCAACATGGAAATAGAAAGTCGCTCATCTGAAACATTTCGTGGTTGGACGCTGTATATAGATAGACCACATTTTTTCATTGAGCCAAGCTGGCTCGAGTTTAACTCTATTCCAGAAAGACTCCTTAAATTACCAATGACTCTATGAAGCCTACAAACTTAAAAATTACAACTTTAATTTCATGCTTATTGTTAACATCATGTTTGTTTGCATGCTCAAGTAATGAAAAAACTTTAAGGAATATCGAAGCTACTGCTGAAGCTAAATCCCTTAATTGGACTCCTGAATCAACGCGATTGATAGTATCCGATAAGGGTGATTCAACAAATAAAGAAACGAAAAATATACCTGAAGTGCCACAGCAAGAAACAAGTTTTGTTTCTAGCGGAATATCAATTAATGATTTAGAAGCAATCGGGTACAAAAAAAATGAAAAAATAAGTGAAACAGATCCATCTAGATACCGATACGATGATATTCTAGAAGCATGGGATGGCGAGATAGTTGTAAATAATAAATCACATTTCTTGGCAACTTTAATTTTCGACAAAAAATTTGACGATGTAGAAGGCGAAGTCATGATGATTTCTCTTAGAGGAAGGTTAAGACGGGCTGGTACAACACAATCTATAACAACCGGATATGTAAAAAACATATTAGTGGCTTGTTACGCCCAAGAAGCTTGTTCTCACATAATTGAAACCTTCAAATGATTAATCGAAATGGTACTTCAGTTGAATAGCAAGTTACTAGTCGTAATCTTGGTAATATTACCTATAGTAATAATCATTTCAATAAATTTACTCCAAGCTTACACAAATATTTTCGACTGATTTTTGAACGTCAAATTGAATACAACCTATTTGTATCCAAGTGTATAATGTACCGAATACTCGAATCGGAGAAATCTAACATTATGGGAAAAGAGCTTCAAATAGGTTTAATTGTTATCGTTTTTGTTTTATTTGTTTCAAATGTTTTAACACTAAGAAAAATGGACGAGTTAGAAAAATTGACACAAGAGAAAACAGACCTACTAGAACAGAATATTGCATATTTCGCTCAGAATGATTATGTAACAAAACCGGAAATTATCGGTATGATGAATGATCATATTTGGTTTGAACATAAGTTATCAGATTGACAATAATCTTATACTAGTTGACCTGAACAAAAATAAACAGTAACTCAATTCATCAAATATAGTCACTTCGCGTTATATAAATTCATTCTCAAAATACTCTTGTATAGTAATAATCGAAACATGTTCGTTCAATTACTCAAACGTTTCTCGAACTGTTTGAGTACTGGTATTTGGCTGAAATTGAACTCTATTTGATCCAGCTTTCAAAATACCTTGGCGCCCATTTATGAGATAAATAATTAGTCCTGGTCTTAAACCTAATGTAGGATGGGTTTTCTTGTAAATCTATCCATGCCTTGGCTCCATCAATCGTTGGGAATTCAGTAATAATAGTAGTGTGCCAGTTAGTCTGTGGAGTAATTAACCGATAGGCCTCTAATCTAATTAACTCGTGTCGCTGAGACACTGAGTTAATGTTTTTGATATATTTATGCTGTTGATTTTTATCGACAGTAACTAAATCTGAACCAGGCAAAGACATTTCAAAAGTTATAACCACCACGCTACCTGTATCTTCTACTAGGTTAGTATGGTCTAAATCATTTTCGTTAATGTCAGAAGGCAGTTCTGCTTCTTTGATAGCTGAATCAATTCCCATATGTTCAATACGCCTGGCTAAATAATAATTAAACGACCCATACCTACCATATGGCGGTTCCATTTCAGCATTGATCCATGATTCAGCTCCTTCAAATGTTGGAAATTCAATAGCCCAAAAATATTTCCAATCATTAATTGGACTTAAAAGCTTGTAACCTTCAAGTTTTATCATTTTGTGTTTATTAATAATCGATTTCATAAGATTTATATGTTCTATTGAATATAAATCCTGTTCTTCAGGACTAAGATCGTACCAGGAAGGAATACGCCCTCCTTTAAGAAACACTACTACGCTATCTTTTTTCGTATTAGATGATTCAAACATGCTACCTCCATATAACAAATTAACTGCCAATAGAAATCTACAACTTCGCAGGCATACCACCATCAATGTTGATAATTTCACCAGTTATAAAACGAGACTGATCTGAAGCTAAAAACATCACAGTATTAGCAACATCTTCTGGATAACCAGTAGATTCCAAAATCTGCAACATGTCAAAAGCTGACTTGAACAGATGATTCCCTTGCCCATCATCTGTTTTTCCAGTAAGTATTTGACCAGGGCGTACAGCATTCACTCTAATATTGTGATGACCGCCTACTCCAGCTATATAACGTGTAAAAGCATCGATTCCAGCTTTTGCAGCGTAGTATGATGCGGATGGCGCCCCGCTCAAATCATACATGTTTTTACTGAATCCACGTTGAGCGGCTAAAGAAGACATATTGATTATGATACCTGACCCAGAATCTACCAAATACCTCCATGCTGCTCTGCACATATAAAAAGTACCGGTCAAATTAATCGCAATTGTTTGATCCCAACTATCATTTGATTCTACCGGAAAATTATCAACTGACCCTCCTCCAGCATTATTAAATAGCACATCTAATCCACCATAATTTGAAACCACTTCCTGAACAGCACTTTCAACACTATCACTATCAGATACATCACACTTTATAAAAATCGAATCTCCACCAGAACTATTTATCGCCTCTGCAACTTGATTACCTTCTTTTATTCTTCTGGCCAATATAGCAACCTTCGCACCTTCTTTTGCAAATAATCTAGCAGTCACCTCTCCAATACCACTGTTTCCACCGGTAATAATCGCCACTTTATTTTCTAATCTACCCATTTTAACCACCTCTAAACATGACAGTCCAAAGCCATCATTAAATTCTCAGCATCCCAAAATTACAGTGTATGATGCTAAATAATGGCTCAGTGTATAATAATCATACAAATAAATGAATTACTCTTACCAAATTAATATACGGCATATAAATGAATTTCGATAACAGATGGATCATTGCGTTATTTTTATCTACTATAGCTATAACAGCATTATTTTATGTCTCAAATTTCACATTTGCATTCATTCCCGTTTTATTTTTCCCATTCGGTTTAGTTTGGCTACAAAGTAAAAACGATTAAAACATGCTATTAGTTGTCAGGGTAAAAGTTATTCACCTTTAATCCACTGCAATGGACATGAAATCTAAAATAATTATTTTTCTCATAGTAATTCACTTACTTTTATTTTTCACTTATGACGGTTTCTTTTAAAACCCCTTGGTAATATTTCAAATTTGACGATTACAGTATCTATTTATTTTACGGGATTTAATATTTAAAAATATTAGAGCATTGATTAATGCTTTGTTAGTTATATCAATACCAAGAAAATATATTTATAATCAACACTATCAATAATCTAGAATTGCAAGAATATAAATACGATAGGAACATAAAAGTGTTTACAAAACAAAGTATTTACACAGGATGTTTAGCAATTGCAGCCTCATTGGTTTTAAACTGGTTATTTCCACTAGGATTCTATGTAAGAATCATAGTGTTCATAGGCATATATTTTATAGCTCATATGATAATAACTAGATTCTTAAACAATGAAAACAACTACTAAAACACTCATTAATAACCTATATCTACAGTAAAAGTCCTCTCGGACGGATCAGCATCAGCTTCACTAATTGCACCTATAAGCTTAATTCTTTTCACGGTTCCCTCTTCAGTAACCCAAACAATCATCTCTATAGACCTACCATTTATTGCCTTTGTTTTCCACCAAGGTGCTGGCTTGGGCTGTTTTGAATACTGGTATATGCCTATTGGATTACCATCTCCGTTATACATAATTATGTATTCAAAGTCAGGATTACTATAATATTTACCCCTTCCCTGTGAACAAAACATAGGATCTGGCCAACCTTGAGATATAGCTACATCTACATTGATAGGAATCGAATATGATGGTAGCTCAGATGGAGACGCGAGTATGGAATCATAACTTGTGCCCAAATCACATGCATTTGAAGGGTCAAGGATAAATAAGTAAACCCCATAATGCTCCTTATTGAAAATATATGTCCCATCAGATTTTAAAGGCCCACTGGTTTTCATCCACGGGGTAGGCATTGGAACGTCCGAATTCTGATATATGCCGATAAGATTTTCATCGACATCAAAAATAAGAGTTATTGTTTCTTCTTGGGTCTTTCTATAATAGATCCCTTCATCAGGAATACAAGATGAAACCTTAACCCACCCTTCTTTAACCGCTAAACCTGCAGAAAGAGGTAAATCATACTGGAATCCTTTTTCGGTATCGAGTGCTCCTATTGCAGCCCAATCCCCAGTAGATTTGATTTCGCCTCCAGTAGTTAAGAACACTTTTGTTATAGGGTATGACTGTCGATTACTTAAAAGAACAAAACAATAATAATAACTATAATTATGAGCAATGCTGCAACCAAACCAGCCATTATTTTTTTATTGGAAAGAAGTTGTATCATAATAAACCGTTTATGACCAAATATTTTGTAACCTTTAACCTGAATTTTTTATTACTGTTAATCAATTACATGCTCTCGAGGAATCAAGAAAAAATATATGCAATACCCAATTAGGGTATGGGTAATGACCAATAGATCCCCTATACTCCCATGGCATATCATGTTGAATTTCACCATATATGTATACTCCTATAATCCTATCTAAGTAATCAAAAATCAAATGCATAAGGTTCAGCATGATCATTTTGTTCTGCTCTTCGAAAAGTATATACCGACCAAAAGATTAAGGGTTATTATTTCCAAAAACGAAATCATTTTCGAAAAGTTCAACGATTGTACCGTCCATTTGCATCTTATGATAAGCGCTTCTAGCAGGTTTGTTGTTCTCAAAAGCCCAAAACCTCAAGCCACAACAATTCGAATCCGATTTAGCACGAGAGTAAATCCATTCATGCATCAAGGTATAAACTCCCTTTCGTCGCCAATCTGGAGATACATATACATTTTCAAACATCCAAAAATTGGCATTTCGGTATACGCTCCATTCCATAGCTATATGAATACGCCCAATTATTTTACCTTCAGCAACTGCTACAACCTCATAACCTTTATTTGGATCATTTAACAAAGCAGAAAGTCCATATTCTAATCTTCGCCTATCACTACCAAATTTAGGATTATTGTCTACATAAAGATCTATCATTTCATTCAAATCTTCTTTAGTCGCAAAACGGATTTTTATCATAGTAACCTCACATTTTTATCGAATTGAGCAAAATTGATTGTAATTAAATCACATGGGCATATATGTAATAAACTGTGACACAATGAAATAAATTAGCCCTAAAAACATGAACCATTTCAAAGCAGTCAACTTCCATGATTTAGTCTCTAATTCCCCACCACATATAGGGCAAGCAAGTAAAATATCATCTTTCTTACTTTTATATTCACATTTACTACACACCATAATACTCATTTCGATTAGACCACCCTAAAATAAATCTATTTCTATTACGATAAATTTTTAAAATTCAGCCTCTACAAAAACCTCAGTAACAATAATAGGATTATTTGTTACTGATTCAATATTGCAGTACATTGTAAAGTCATTTTCACCCGTTCGAAAAATTCCTTCAGGCAAAGTTGCAATCCAATGATTCGAATCTTGCATCAATTCAACCGAAACATGATTAACTCTCACCCATATTCTCAAATCTTGACCATCTTGATTTAACCATACATGTAATACAAAAGTAGCATCTTCATCATTCGCATCAAATCCAACATTCAATAGAATCCGGCGTTCATTTTTATCCAGTATGGTTGGAAGTTCAGAGGCTACTGAAGCCTGAGTAAACATACCCACCACAGAATCTATTGCATAGATCTTATTTTCTTTTTTTAATGTAGAGATTTCGCCAATTTCACTCAGAGGCTTATACACAATTTCTTTATCCAACGGTTTTGTATTAAATTCACAGTGCGTAAACAAGTTAAACAAATATATACCATCAACATCACAATACCACCACCAATCAGCTACACCTCTTATATACTTAATCCAAGCTGCAGAACTACGGAAAGTATCTCTGTAAAGTTTAAAAAGAGGCCTGGTATTTAACGATGTGTAAATAGGAATCCCATAACGAAGTCCCAGTTGCTTCCAATTTCCGATTGGCATTTTATAAGGATTAAAACCCATACCTGCAACGACTATATCTACTAACTGATTTGACATCCATTTTTCCACATCTAGTCCTAGCATAAGAGAGGTTTCGATAGAATCCGGAACATGAACTATAAACGTATATTTTCTGCGACGTTTTTTACCGATGTTGTCCAAAACATCTCGCACATCTTTTATAAATTCGGTCATTAGCGGAGCAAGTTCCAATTCTTTTCCTTGTGGGAAGTTCCAAATGAATCTTGTGAAATCTAATTCATAGCCATCAAAATCATGAGTTTCCGCATTATCTTTTATGTAAGAAAGGCGGTGGTCTCTCACTGCTTGATGTTCAAAATTTAATGCCGCCCACTGATAACTTTCAATATGCTCATTCCCTAAATCTCTATCAGCAATAGTGCCCAACAAATATTCCGGATGTTTAGACTTAAATGAATCATTTGTGTGTTCAAGTTGCTTTACATGCGCATCATGAGAGTCATTCATTCTCAACGACCCCCATATTTCCATATTATTAGAATGACATGCTTTAATTATTGCATCTGTAGCGTATTGATGAGTTCCAAGAAACGGATGGACAATATAATCATTCAATTCTGCCCAGGGGCCCCATGGAGGCGTAGCTCCATTACCTACATTCCAAACATATGTATCAACTTGCGTCCCAAACGTAGGTGTTGTCCTTGCATCTATAAATGATTGTTCATCAATAAAGTTATAAGGAGGCCGATTCAAACGAGCAAATTGTTGGTCTGAATCATCGTTATATATAATTCTTCTCTTACGATCTTTTTTAAACATTAACAATACACCACAATACTAAATCTTATAGTTTATTTCAGTTTTGAAATGTTGTGTCATTTAAGGAAGAGCCATATACAACATGCCTAATGACAACAACAAAACAAATATCGCTAAAGCGGCAATACTTAGTAACTGAATCAAAATTCCCTCCTATTTAAATCCAAAACAATTATTCCCGACAAAACATGTTGTACATCAAACCAATAATGATTGATTTAGTAAATTCCTAATACTCTTTGCTCAATGAAGAAACATCTTGAACAAGCATGCCATAACTAAGATACAAAAGTAAAATAAATCCGATAATAATGCTAATGAACATTATTTTCCAGTTAACAACCTTAGTTTTTAAAAGTAAAAGCAGTATCGGAAACCCCAAAAATATAAGCATTGATAATAATAACAATTCCATTTTGACCTAACCTGAAAATAATATTTAATTTTAGTTTATTTGAGTTATCACTCTTATTTAAAAATCTAAACAAATGAATAGTGTATTTGGGTTATACTAACTTAACATTGGATAAGAATAACTAATGATAATTAGTATTATCACGACCAAAGATAGATTTCTTATATAACAGGTGGTTGAAATGAAAAGATATATCGAAAAGATAAGCTTGGGTGATCCTGAATCAGTAGATATGAAATCCAGTCAGCTTGACTTAGCATGGAAATATGTTGAACAAAAAGTAGAGGCAGGCCTTATACCTTTAGGATACGTCATGGTAGTACGCAAAGGGAAAATTGTCCTAGATAAACACCTCGTCAATCGCAAAGCTGCAGACCAAGGAGTCAAAATCCAGCCCAACAGCCTATTCCGAATAGCATCAGTAACAAAGCCACTAACTGCAGTTTTAGCTATGAAAATGGTTGAGATGGGAAATTTCTCATTGGAAACCCCTGTAGCCGAATATATACCAGCATTCGGACAAAATGGTAAAAATTCAGTTACTCCAAGACATCTACTTACTCATACTTCAGGACTATCAGACTACCTGGTGGCCGAAAATGGAAGAGACAAACCAACTTGCATTGATGAAGTTTTAAACCGCGTATATGAACAACCATTGATGTTTAAACCAGGAACCAATTTCACTTATAGTACCCTTGCATTTGAAGTAATAGTAGAACTAGCACAAAAAACATCTGGAATAAGCTGGGAACAATTAAGTAAGGATTTGCTTTTTGGACCGTTAGGTATGAAAAACTCTTATTTTAATACTCCAAAAGCTCCAACCAACCAAGCCATACCTCTTTTCAACAGAGAGTTGGAAGCGGACCATTCACCAAATGACAGCGGGCTAGAACTCCATTATCATTTTAAATTTGATATGGGTGGAGGGAACGGACTTTCTAATCCTTTAGATATCGCTACATTTTGCCAAATGATGCTTAACCAAGGCTCTTACAACAATCTCCAAATCCTTTCGCCAGTCACCGTTTCACGTATGATAGAACCGCAATTCCAATGGTGGGAAGGTAGCAACCAACTAAATCTACAAGAAAAACCTGACTATGTGAGTCAGGGTCTTGGATGGATGATAAGAAATAAGTCTCACTATCGTGGTTCTGATCTAATGAGTCCAAAAGCGTTTTTCCACGGTGGAGCATATGGGATGAGGGCTATAGTTGATCCAGAATATGATTTGATAACAATATTTTTGACAAGTTCTTTCCATGATGCTTCATACGGCAATAACCGTAACCGTACAAATTATCCATGGCTGACTCATCACCATCAAATGCAGCAAACTTTCGGGAATATGGCTTACTCTGCAATAATGAAGTAATCCTAAAGCAATGTTATTCCAAATACTCCAAACAAATCGCTCGTTCGTATTTACATTTGTAGGTGGCTGTTCACTTGTAATGATTACCTTTGGAATGACTCACAGCTTGGGTTTATACCTAATTCCAATAAGTAACCACTTAAATGCGGGAAGAGAAATATTTAGTTTAGCTATGGCGCTCCAAGTTCTTTTCGTAGGTATTGCCGCTCCTATATTTGGAGGGTTCGCTGACAGATTTAGTCCTGCTAAGGCAACCAGTGTAGGAATATTGATATTAGTTATAAGTCGATTTTGGATGGCCAATATTGACAGTCAATTTGACCTTATTGGTTCATTTATACTTGGCGGGTTCGGAGGTGCAGGGTTTCTAGGTATAGTATTAGGGGCAGTCGGGAAATCAGTTAACCCATCAAATCGTTCCCTATTTGCCGGTATAATAATGGCTGCAGGGTCTTTTGGTCAATTTATAATAACACCCATAATAAACACATTAATCCATAACATCGGGTGGGCAACTTCCCTGTATTATATCGTTTATATTTCTCTATCTTTATTAATCTGCTCATACTTCCTAAGTTTCTCAGGTAGGATAAAACCTTTTTCAGAAGACAGTGGTCAAACGATAACGCAGGCGTTAAAAGAAGCAGCTGCAAACAAAAATTTCAAACTATTAACTATTGGTTTTTTTGTTTGTGGTTTCCATGTGACATTTGTTGGCACCCACCTTCCAGCATTTTTGGAAGATCAGAATCTACCATACTGGATTTCAGGCTGGGCTTTAGCTCTAATTGGGTTATTCAATATCGTAGGCACTCTAATGTCTGGATATTTATCTGGCAGAATCACAAAGAAAAATGTCCTATGTGCTATTTATTCCTTAAGATCTATTTTATTTATTCTTTTTATATTATCTCCAATGAATGAAATATCAGTTTTAGTATTCTCAAGTATTTTAGGATTATTATGGCTTTCTACAGTTCCTCCTACAAACGGTATAATCGCGGATATTTTTGGTCCTAAATATACATCTATGCTGTTCGGGATAACTCTATTGTCACATAACATTGGCTCTTTCCTTGGATCATGGCTAGGAGGACGTATATTTGATTATGCTGGTTCATATGACTACATGTGGTTAATCTGCATAGCATTAGGATTTATATCATCCGCGTTTCATTTCCCAATAAAAGCTGATTCTTTCGAGCAAATAAACAAGTCACAGGAAAATCCAATTTGACAATTCAATCATGAATATTCTACCGATTCTAATTTCATTTTCTCTATGTTGGATGTTAATTGAAATCACTATGTTTCTTTCGAGTAAATTAACGACAGCAAATAGCAATCACATTCCACACGAATCATTCGTATTAAGTCTTAGAATACTAGCAGTCGCGTTGCTGATAGGCATAATCGTCTTTATGGATTTCGCAGATGCTATTAATTTAAAATCGCGTATATTTATTTGCTATTTTTAAATCAACCCTACCGATTTAAGCCAATCAATACTTCTCTGGCGCCTGTCATTACCTGAAAGGTTTGCAGCCCATTCGGGAGCATAGTGTGGAGGAGGAGCATTTGTATTTGAATATTGTTTTATAGAAACAGCCTTCAGATCTTGATTCTCTTTTTCCGCATTTGTAGTTTTTGGAGTTTCTATAAAATTCATCGTCAATTGCCTTTTGTCTTCAGAAGTACCAATGGCTGAATGGTAAAGCCTGTTATCAAAAGCAATGATATCTCCAGGATCTGAATCACATACATAAGAAGGTACATCTTTAAGATCCGGATTTGACTGTTTTAGTAAAGCAGAGATTTCTTCATTAAATTCAGACTTATGAGATCCTGGAACAAAACGAATAGCTCCACTATTAGATCTTACGCTTTGCAAATAACATGCGATTTTTACACCCTTCAATTCCAGATATGGCGTATCAGGATGCCACGGAGTATTAGCAACCCACCTATTACTGTTAGAAAAAACAGGTATAGCATCATCTCCAATCAATTGTTCAGCGACGCCACATATCCTTGAATCCTCTATTAGGCTAGCTATAAAAGGGAATTCGGGTTTAAGGTTAGACCATTGTAATTGCGCACTGGCACCAACTCCAGGATTATATTTATGGGCAGCTTCTAACCCATCAGCAAATTCGGAGTTTATTACTTTTAATTCATTCTCATTCAATACTTCCTTAATCCGTATGAATCCGAAAGTTTTGTAATGTGCTAACTGAAAAGATGTTAATTTGTGGTCCATTTCACTTATCCTTGAGTTTAATTATTTACGCAACCTCAGAGTGAGTTCGAGAGTATATTTAATTTATCAACAAGTCAAGACCGGATTTTGAAAGTATTAATTTCAAGCCAAATATCTATATAAGGTATAATGCTTTGAATAAAATCAAGCCGATTGGGAGTAACTTAAATGTCTAAACCTAAAAAATACGGGGTAATTTATAACTGGGATGGAGCACCTCACGGATCTAACGAATATCCGCAATCAATGGAACAATTTTTAGGTAAAATGTACGATCCACTCGCTAATACCCAAGTAGGTGCTCATTTCTGGTGCACGGGTGAGGATACTTCTAGATGGAAAAGTAAGGTACTAGAACTCACTGGCGATGCCGAAAATAGAAAATATGAAAACACCCACAGCTATATCTCAGCTGAAAATGTAAGAGCAATGATTGAAAGAGGTGAAGACCCCCAAGCAGAAGCTATAAAACGAGGACGAGAACTTGGAATGGATGTATATGCATCTATCAGAATGAACGACAACCATTTTAACGGACTGCAGATAAACGAAATTCCAAATTCAAAAAATATAAGTCTAACCAAAATGCGAAGAGATCATCCTGAATGGATGCTTGGAGAAAAAACCCATGATTGGTTTGCAGTTTCATGGAATATGGAAGTACCTGAGGTTAGAGAATACCGTTTTAATCATGTAAAAGAAGTATGTAGCCTTTGGGATTGGGATGGCATAGAACTGGACTGGCAAAGGCACAATTTTCATCTTCCCAATGACAACGCTTATCGACTCAGATATGTTCTTACAGATCTTCAAAGAGCCATAAGGCAGTTTACAAATGAGATAGGCAACAAAAGAGGTAGACCTCTTTATCTAGCAGCAAGGGTGTCAGGTACGCTAGAAATGTCCCGCCATATAGGATACGACATTCCAACTTGGGTAGATGAAGGACTTATTGACATACTTATCCCTTCCGGTGGTTCTGGTACAGACCCATTGATGGATATCGAAGAATATGTTGAACTGTGCAACGGCACAGATATAGATGTGTATGGAGCTATTTATGGAAGCACCCCTGGACATTGCCCAGGACCTGAAGATGAAGATACAAAAAACCGCATGTTAACCCGTGGAATTGCTAATAATATATTTGAAAAAGGTGCAGTTGGCACCTATTGCTTCAATTGGCATAGCGATAAAGAATATCGGCGAGAACTTTTAAACCAAATCGGCTCCACAGAGACATTAAAGTCTACCGACAAAATATACGCTGCAACCCATAGAACCATAAGGAACACTGGACCATGGAGAAAAGCAGAAGTGAACGACCGGATATATGGTCCTGTTCCTGTTGCTCTGAAAAAAACCTTAACTGGCGATGGTCCAACTATAGAATTAGATATTTCTGATGATATTCAATCAGCAAATCCTAATAATATAGAATTACGAATAAGGTTCGACCAATGGGTGAAAGAAGACCGAATCAATATCTATCTTGACCAAAAGATTATTGAACCAGATCAAATAGAATACACCGACCATGATTCGAAAAGAGGTGCATCCGTTTCTCCTAATGTCTGGATGCGTTTCAACCTCACAGATACTGGATTCGTTAAAGGCACTCACACGGTTAAAATAGTATTGGTAGAACGGACCGCAATGGTAACATCAGACATAATAGTCACTGATGTAGAATTAGTTGTAAGGTATTGATCAAACCCCATCAACACCCAAAGCCCTGCCTTTTGAAGCTCCCGCGCGAAGTTTTTTAACTTCAGCGTATTCCGCTGAATACCAAAAGTCATCAGCGGCTTTTTGAGACTCAAACTCGATAACAACAAAACGTGATCCTCCATCGTATTCTCCTTCGAATACTTTGGCTTCGCCACCTCTAACCAGATACTTACCACCGAACTTATGTACTAACGGAGTTACTGCTTCTCTGTAATTTTTGTATTTATCAAAATCAGTAACCTCACCTTCTATCAATACGTAATAAGACATTTGCCTTCTCCTCCCCTTTTCAGTTAGTGAAATTAGTGCTTATAATGCAGGCATCACTATTAAAGTAAATTTTGTTATTCGTTCATTATATAGAATAAAAAACTGATAAATAACTTATCTCAGGATGCAGTATAAATCAAAGGAGCTTGTCCATTGGATGACTTAAATAATAAATCAAATAACATACCGTTTATAATGCCAATGGATTTTGAAAATCTCGACTTAGTAGCATGGAGAGTTGAACAAGGAATTCCCGATGCAAACAACCCTCTTTTAGAACCTGCAATGCCATGGGACGCTGGAGGAGTATTTGCTCACGGTACCGTCCTTAAAGACCCCATAGACAATCTGTGGAAAGCATGGCAGATTTCAGCATCTATCGCGACTCCTTTTCGTCCAGGTACATGGCGTGAGAACAGAAGAATTACGTACCTAGAAAGTCCCGATGGCACTACATGGTACAGACCTAATTTGCAATTATTCCCTTGGCAAGACTATGAGCATACCAACATTATTATGGATATATGGTCTTCTTACGCGTCGGTCAATATTGATACAAACCGTGATTTACCCTACGAAATGTTTGCATTCCGAGACCCTGATTATCCCGGCGCTTCTGGAGAAATTCCAGGACTGCAATTAAAAGAAGGAGCATCCAAACATTTATATGGCCTATATCGTTATCAATCTGAAGATGGCAAAAAATGGACCCCTGTTGAAGGTCCGATTGATCTTCAAACCGAAGACAGTTGTTACATCTATCGTAACGAAGATAAGACATACACTGCGTACCATAAAACCGAAATACCTGCTTTTCCAGGCGGACTCGCTCCATATGATATAGGAGACGGCGGCGTCCGCTTGATAACCCATAGAACAAGCGACGATGGCAGTAAATGGAGTGACCCTCCAAGACTGGTTATGACGCCTGACTGGAGAGACCCTTCAGATACTCAGTTTATGGAGATTTGCCCCACAAAAATTGCTGGCGGATATGTAGCGACTGCAACTGTATATCACAACCACACTCAGCATATCGATC
>CEOQ01023190.1_pt1 | contig 36798 bp, 34 predicted proteins | sample 361351 | NCBI WGS metagenome assembly CEOQ01 (sample SAMEA2619907, study PRJEB7988) | marine metagenome | biome: marine biome (ENVO:00000447); feature: deep chlorophyll maximum layer (ENVO:xxxxxxxx); material: "saline water (ENVO:00002010), including plankton (ENVO:xxxxxxxx)" | depth 60 m | reverse complement strand
GCAACGACATCGTCGTTGCAATGGGGGGAGGCGTCACGGGCGATTTGGTCGGATACGCCGCAGCTACTTGGCTTCGTGGAGTTGCGGTCGTTCACGTGCCCACTAGTCTCGCTGCAATGGTCGATTCCTCAATTGGTGGAAAGACTGGTGTGAACATGCCTAATGGTAAAAATTTACTTGGCGCGTTCCATCAACCGAAATTGATAGTGCAGGATATCGAACATCTGAAAACTCTACCTGCAAGAGAAATGTCAGCAGGGTGGGCTGAAGCGATCAAACACGGGTTAATTCTAGATTCCAAGCTGCTCGATAAATTTGAGTCAATGGCGCAGCAAATGAAGACACTAGACGGCGACGAGCCCATCAAAGCTATACGTCGAAGCGTAGCAATAAAAGGGCAGATCGTATCATCAGACGAATTCGAGACTGGCGATCAGCGTGTATTGCTTAACTATGGGCACACTGTTGGGCACGCCATTGAAACAATAACTGGATATGAGACTTTTCTACATGGTGAAGCCGTAGCTATCGGTATGATGGCCGCTGCTGGCATCGCACAACGCATCGGCCTTATAAATTCCGAATTAGTTGACAGGCAAAAAAGTATCCTGGAAAGTTACGACCTACCGACTACGGCAACAAATTTAAATGCAGACGCGATCATATCCGCTACGAAAAGCGACAAAAAATCACGTGGTGGAACTATCCGATGGGTTTTATTGGAAGGTCCGGGGAAAGCTACAACGCGAAAAGATATCCCTGATGACGTGGTACTGGACTCTGTGAAGTCGATTCTCAGCTAAAAAAACATCTTGTAGAGCTACAATACAAGCGGTCATTTCATAAATTTTTAACCGAAATTGATAACCAAAAACAGACGACTGATTCATCCTCGCATTAGGCATTGACTAAGCATACAGAGGTCAAATAAGTGTGATGTTCCCAGCCCCGACGAATCAGGTCAGGCCACCTGCGACTGCGGGGACAATGCTCAATTCATCATTATCGCTAACGGGGCTTTTGAGCCCGTCAATATATCGAATGTCTTCACCATTGAGGTATATGTTGACGAAATGACGAAGATCTCCATTATCGTCGATTAAACGCTCCCGCATACCAGGATAAGTAGAATCTAAAGATTCAACAATTTGTTCAATCGTCTTACCAACCGCATCAACGCTAGTTTCGTTATTGGTAAGTTTCCTGAGGGGGGTTGGTATTTTCACTGTGGCAGACATAGGATTTCCTGTTATTAATAATTATCCTGTAGCTAAACGGTCAATGCAAAAGGTTCTTTATTTTTAATTGTATGTAAGACGGTGTCAGTTCAAACACATTATAAGAAGCTAACCGGCCAAAATATCCCCTTCAAGCGAACTGACTTCAACCCCTTGTTTCGTCACCCATTCAAGCCCACGTTGAATTTCATCAATAGAGCCTTCTAGTTCCAAAACCACCCAGCCATCGTCATGATCAACTTCCGCTCTGCGAATGTTCGTCACGATTTCAAACATTTTCCCGAGTTCGTAAATAACCGGTCGCTGGATCATTTCTTTTTTAAAATTGAACGTCACCCTTCGGAGAGGCATCAAGTCACCGCCGTTCCCATAACAATCTCATCAAACGACCCGATCGTAGGCTCAATGGTACTCGTCTCAACCTGATCAGCGATGGCTTCAAGTGTTTTGAGCCCAGTTCCGGTAATAAGAGCAACTGTCTCCTCGTCAGGATGGATAATATTTTCTCTGGCAAGGCGTTTTAGGACAGAAATAACTACACCACCGGCAGTTTCAGTAAAAATACCTTCTGTTTCTGCAAGCAATTTCATGCCTTCTGCAATCTCGGGTTCGGGAACAATCGTTCCTGATCCACCAGTTTTATTTGCGATTTCAACGCTATAAAACCCATCAGCCGGGCTTCCGATAGCGAGTGATTTTGCAATGGTGTCAGGTATAACCGGCTTAGGATGTGTCTGCCCATCCACAAATGCTGTCGCAACTGGCGAGCAACCAGCCGGTTGAGCTATATGCATTTTACTGTTATTACTATCGATGATCCCAAGCTCAGCGAATTCATTCAATCCCTTAAATACCTTTGTAAACAACGAACCAGAAGCAACCGGAACGATGATGTGGCTAGGTGCTCGCCAACCAAGCTGCTCAGCCAATTCATAACCAATAGACTTGCTTCCCTCGGAATAGTAGGGACGCATATTGATGTTTACGAATGCCCATCTTCGATCGTCACCAAGCTCAGAGCATAATCGATTTACGTCATCGTAATTCCCGTTCACCAAGACGACAGAGCCAAAAATCGCCGCTCCAAGAATTTTGCCCCGTTCGAGGTTTGAAGGAATGAACACCATAGTATTCATGTTAGCTTTCGCACCGTGAGCTGCAGTAGCTCCAGCCAAATTACCTGTAGAGGCGCAGGCAATAGTGTCGAAATCAAATTCAACGGCTTTCGTTGCGGCTACAGAAACCACACGGTCTTTAAAGGAATGAGTTGGATTCGCAGCATCATTCTTGATCCAAAGATTGTTAAGTCCCAATTCCTTTCCAAGGTTTTCGGCCTTGACAAGTGGAGTCATACCGGCACCGATATCAACGGCATGTTCTCGACTGGCAGGTAGCAGTTGATCATATCGCCACATAGTCAATGGACCATCTTGAATCGACTCACGACTCATGCTTTTGGATGCAGCATGGAGGTCGTAAATAACCTCTAAAGGACCAAAACAAAAGTCACACACATAAATAGGTTCTTGCGGATAGTCACGACCACACTCTTTACAGCGCAATGACTGGACATTTGACAATTTTTCTACCGGACCTCTTAATTCGGAAGGAGTTGCACACATCACTTCCGGCAGTCGAGCCGGGAGTGACAGCAGCAGCTCATGATCCGAAGCTCGCTGATTCACCGACAACTTGGGTACTTTCACTTATAGAATCGGAAGGCACCAAGTAGTAGAACTAGCAATTAATGTTATGTGTGAGATTTGACGCCGTCAATTTATTCAATGGAATTTGCCTAAGAGGTCAACAAATAGATACAACTCGGTTCCTAGGATCTGCGGAGACAACCTTATTCGGAATAAACCACACAAGGTCCCGATTTGGAGGGTTGCAAACGCATATGGATTCAATCAGTGAGTTAGAAATGCCAATGGAGTAATTATGATTATTGAATGGAACGCTCATATGTTCAGTACAGATACCAAGCGCTACCCATTTCATGATAAAGCCACTTACATACCCAAACAGGAATCGCAGTCAAGTCATCCACTGGACGAATATATCGAGAGAATGAAAAAATATGAAATCGACCGCGCTGTACTTGTTCACCCTGAACCTTATGGAGACGACCACACCCTAGCGCTCGATTGCGTCGCCGAACGTCCTGACCTGTTCAAAACAACAGCATTGTTCTACCCTAAGGATCCCCATGCACCAGATAAATTAAGAGCACTGGTGAAAAGCAATCAGGAAGCGATTGTTGCCTTCCGATTCCACGCCCATGAAGAGCAGCGTACCTATTTAGAATCATTCAAGGACGCAAATGTTAAGGAATTGTGGAAAACTGCAGGTGATCTCGGATTAATCATTGAACTTCACATCGGGTCTGAGTATGCAGCCGAGGCGTCTGAATTAGCTAGCAAATACTCCGAGTTCACCGTTCTAGTAGACCATATGTCAGAAGCCAAATATGGTTCTGGTCCGGAATATTGTGATGTTATACGAATGAGTGAACTTGAAAATGTTTATATGAAACTGTCTGGGTTAAATCACTATGCTGACGACGCTCCGTTTTTTGAAAGCGTTGCTCCCTTCAGCCGATGGGTGGCTGACGCATTCGGAGCGGATCGAGTTGTTTGGGGAAGTGGTGATCCTGCAATAGTTGATGTTCACCTCGAGCACTGGAGTGAAGCTGATAGGGCGAAAGTGAAGGGCGATAATTTACAAAAACTATTGAAATTTTAAAACCTGTTACACATCAGGGCGCTATTGCTACCAGAAGAGATCCAAATCCGATTGCCATAGCTCCGGCGGCACGACCTCGTGTTACTCGTTCTTTCAAAACCAAGACAGCCAGGACCACACCGATCAATATCGCCAGTTCCCTAAACGGCCCTATATAACTGACCGGAGATAACCTGAACGCACTGAGCACCAGTGTGTAAGCTAGAAACTGGCACATCCCACCCAGTAACCCAATTCGCCATCTCGTTCGTATCTCCACGATGAATTCCCTGCTCGCATATGAGCGGGCAATAATTGGCAGGACCCCAACAGATCCTCCTAGTGTCAGGCAAAACATATAGAAAATCGGTTCGACGTATTCAACACCTCGCTTATCAAGCGTTGAATACGCAGCGATCAGCATCCCGGTTGCCAAAGCGAATAACACGCCGCGGTCTGCAAATACTGATTTCGGCTTTAACCAAACCCTAAATCCTGTCCCAGATGAAGAGCCAACCATCACAACTCCAGTAAAAATCGCAATGATGCCAAACCCAGCCAATATTGAAACTGATTCACCTAAAACCGTCACGCCAACAACAGGTATTAACACTAGCCCTAATCCTCTCGCTATTGGGTATACCAACGAAAGGTCACCGTGTTTATACGCCCGGCCAAGAGTAAAAAAATAAGCGATATGCAAAATGACCGTTCCGAGTATGTACCACCAACCAACCGATGATGGAGGATTAGTCAAAAACATGTACACGGCGATCGGAGAAGCCAACAAAGCCCCACAGGTCGCCATCATCCAGTTGGTCAGTTCAGGTTTATTTGAACGACGAACCATCAAATTCCAAGACGCGTGAGCGATCGCTGATATCAGAACAAGGGCAACCGCTAGACCAGTCATAAATACATACCAATCAGGTTAAAAATCACTCAACAGGTGTTTCGATCTCGATCGATTACCTAATCAAAATCTACCCGCAATTACGGGTGCTTGAAGACCAGCATTCTTGATTCTTGCATAGTCTGAGCCTATTTAAATGCCATCCACACATTTAATCGAGTTAAGAAATTACATCTTAATAAACCCTGACATCATTTATGGAGGTTATGCTGCGTAGATAACATCCAGATGGGGAGAGAAGATATTCATGCACTATCAAGATGAACGAACGACAGGGTGTCGCATATCTGATTCATGGACCTATCGCGGTCTGAAAACGGTCATTCTAGAAAATGAAATTTTAAGAGTGAGTATCATTTCCGATAAAGGGGCTGATGTATTCGAATTATCCCACAAAAAAACCGACACCGAGTTCATGTGGAGAACACCATGGTCTGTTAGAAACCCAGGGCTTTGGACTCCGCCAACTGGGGACGGAGACAATATATGGCATGACGCCTACATCGGAGGATGGCAGACTATCGCTCCAACTGGCGGACCACCACAACAATACAGCAATGCGGATTTGGGTCAACATACCGAGGCAACCCTCATGCCATGGGATGCAGTGATATTAGAAGATTCACCTGAGCGAGTAAGTGCAAAATTCAGCGTCCGAACAACTCGAACTCCATTCTGGATCGAAAAAATAGTAACGCTGAACATCGACAGCCCAATCCTAACCGTCACTGACACATTGACCAATGAAGCCGAAGAAGTAGCAGAAGCGCAATGGGGTCAGCACGTTGCACTCGGCGAACCTTTCCTCACATCCAATTGCAGGTTGGATATGTCACAAGCAGACCATTTCGTACCTGCAGGTGGCGGAAACCGATTAATGGATAACCACACAGGAACTTGGCCTAACGCAATAGATCCTAATAGTAAAGACGTAGACTTGACGAAATTCCCGCCAAAATCTGATCGAACTCAAGACTACTCTGTGTTTAAAAACCAGAAAGAAGGTTGGTACGCCGTCACCAACCCGGACATAGGTATTGGGTTTGGACTGAGTTACCCTGTCAAAATTTTCCAATACCTGTGGTACTGGCAGGTATTCGGTGGCGGGTCGGGTTATCCGTGGTACAACCGAACGTATAACGTCGGTCTTGAACCGTTTACCAGTTTAGGAGCCGGGATACCTGAACCCGGATCGGAAGAACGTACTTCAATAATTTTCAACCCGGGTGAGACAAAAACAGCCACAATACGCGCCGTGGTGTTTGAAAGCACCACAGGTGTTTCGCGAATAACCGAAGAAGGTTTAGTGACCACACGTTAATTCAATTAAAATAACAGGGCAACATGAAAAGCAGGGTCCTAGATTTCAGCCAGCACACCTTCATCGATCTGATGTGCCCGAATCCAGTCCCAGTCCAAAGGGACACCAATACCAGGTCCCTCTGGAGCGTAGACGTTTCCTTCACTATCTATGCCATCCAAATCATCGTTGTAACCCAAATAAACCGGCGCTTTGGTAGTTCTTACATTAGGATGCACGAGACCCAACTCGAAAAAGTTGGTATTCCGTATCGAAGACATGATGTGACGATGGACTGGTCCCGGACCATGCAATTCCATATCTAGGCCAAATCCCTCACACGCATGAGCAATCTTCATAGCGCCAGTAACCCCCCCATCTTCATGAGCGCCAGCTCGAACATAATCAGTGGCATCGGCAACAATAAAATCTACATGCTGTTCAAGTAAACGAATATGCTCGGTCTGAAGAAGTGGGGTTTTAACCATCTGACGAAGCTTTCTGTGCGCAAATTGAGAAACCCCGCCGTCTTGATAAGGATCTTCCCACCAGAAGAAGCCCGCTTCATCACAGGCACGCCCCAATTTGAGAGCGTCACCAAAATTCTTTATCTCACAAGCAGGGTCGATCAACAGATCCATACGTCCATCGAATTGCTTACCAAGATTCAAAACGTTATCGATTTCTCGTTTTATATCGTTCCGAGCCAAACCCCATCCGTGAACCTTAAATGACCTATAGCCCATTTCATAACACTGCTCCGCGAAATCAGCAAAATCTTCAGGCGTCTGTAAACCACCATTCTCATCGCCATGCAACGTTGATGCATACGTAGGAAGGGGCTTTCTCTCACCACCCAAAAGGCGATACAAAGGTTCATCGTAAAGCTTACCGGCGATATCCCATAGACAGATATCAACAACGCCCACTCCGAGCATCGCACCGTGCCGCAGACCTCGCTTCATATCGTTGTAGATAGATTCTCTTGATAAAGCGTCTTTGCCTATCAGATATTCGGCGACTGTCTGTACATCTCCAATAGCCCTTCCAATCTCCGGGTATTCACCAACAATCCCCTGGTCAGTATGAATTTGGAGGATCGTTCCAGATTGTTTTAATTTAGAACCGCCTTCGTAAACCATGTTGAAAGTGTTGTAATCCTTACCAACGTTTTCAAGTTCATGCTCAAAGGTTGTGACTGAGACTTTCGTGATTTTCGGGCCGGTTTTCATTTCAATCTCCTCTTTATACAACAATGACATCAGATCATTACACGGTCATCTGGCTGAAGGATATTAGCACTTATGAACAGGTAATCGCCTATCCATTCATAAATTGCTAGTTGGCACACCACATGTAAAATTCCCTCTCAACCTAGACCAACACACAGGAAAAGACTGAACTATTCAAATGCAAGCAATCGTGTACCACGGTAACAAAGATATCCGTCTGGAAAATATTCCAGAGCCAAGTCCCGCGCCAGGGGAAGTAAAACTACGGATTACTAACACTTCAATATGCGCCACTGATATAGAAGAATGGCAATATGGCCCACTCTGGGTTCAACATGGATCCCCTAATGCTCTTACAGGACAACAAACCCCTCTGGTAATAGGTCACGAAACCTCTGGACACGTTGTGGAGCTTGGAGAGGGAGTAAGTAATGTTTCGGTGGGGGACCGCGTGGCAGTAAACACGGTGTTGATATGTGGAACCTGTTTTTGGTGCATGCGAGGACAACAAGCCGTTTGTCCTAATATGGCAGTCGCAGGATTCATGGCAGATGGTGGTCTCGCTGAATTTATGGTGTGGCCTGCGGACCATATGGTGCTACTCCCCGACCATATTTCTGATGTGGAAGCTCCATTAATTGAACCAGCAACAGTCGCCGTTCATGGAGTCCGAAGATCTGGGGTTCGAGCCGGTGACAACGTTGCAGTCATAGGTTGCGGAACGGTCGGATTACTCACACTACAAGCCTTCAAAGCAGCAGGGGCACGTGTCATTGCTGTCGACGTTCGTGATCAGAGCCTGAAGCTTGCCAGAGAACTGGGAGCAGATGAGACAGTGAACTGTAAAAATGAAAATACGGCCGCAGCAAAAATCCTAGAATTGACTGGCAATATTGGCCCCGATATCACAGCTGAAACTGCTGGCGCAAAAGAAACTCCACGTATGGCTATTGAATGGACACGTAGGGGCGGAACCGCTTTGTTGATCGGGATTTATTCAACTACGCCTGAAATAAACTTCAATAATGTCGTTGGCCCAGAAATTACAGTGATAGGATCCGTAGCCACCTCACCAGGCGATCTTGAAGCGGCCGTTGAATTAGTTGGGCAAGGGAAGATCAATGTGAAGCCATTAATTTCGGAGACTGTCCCGCTCAGCCGGGCGATCGAAGACGGTTTCGAACGCATGCTAGATCATAATAAAGACGTTTTTCGAATCGTGATTCAACCTGGTTCTTAGGGAGCGTACACAAAATAAATGCACTACCAAGAAGAAAGAACTAACGGTTGTCGTGTATCAGATGCGTGGACGTATCGCGGTCTGAAAACCATCATTCTGGAAAACGAATTACTTCGTATAAGTATTCTGTCAGATAAGGGCGCTGACATTAACAGTTTCGTATATAAACCGACTGACACTGATTTTATGTGGAGAAGCCCATGGGGCGTACGTGATCCACGAAATACAATCCCGCCTACCGGTGATCCGAGTTCCGTATGGCTGGATTATTATGAAGGCGGATGGCAAACCGTGGTCCCGCACGGAGGATATTCAGATCGGGTCTATGGCGCAGATTTCGGAATTCACGGTGATGTAAACCTAATTCCTTGGGACGCACAAATCATCCAAGACAAACACTATGAAGTTAGTGTGAGATTTACTGCCAAAAGTGTTCGAATGCCCATGAGCGTTTCAAAGACACTTTCACTTGTTTCAGGTTCCTCTATGTTAAGAATCGAGGAATCTGTCACTAACGAAGGAGAAGAAGATCTAGATATAGTCTGGCTTGAGCACATAGCAATAGGTCCACCGGTACTATCAGATAAAGCAAAACTGTACGTGCCAAAATCAAAGTTGTTAAGCCATCCTGAAAGCATAGATACGAACTCAAAACTTGAGGCTAACTTCAGTGGGGATTGGCCTAACATAAACGCCAAAGACGGATCTGTTCTTGACTTCACTAATATCCCTCCAAAAGAAGATCGCTCATTAGACATGGCGTATATGAGTGAAATGTCAGAAGGCTGGTATGCGTTATTGAATGAAGAATCCGGTATTGGTTGGGCTGTAAGTTATCCCGTAGAGACATTCAAATACCTCTGGTACTGGCGAAATTTTGGAGGAGGCTATGGCTATCCTTGGTATGGAAGATGCTATAACGCTGGATTAGAGCCTTGTACAAGTTTTGGAAACGGTGGGATAAAACAAGCCCAAGAGAATGGCACTGCCTTGAACATAGCCGCTGGACAAACAGTATCAGCTACTATCAGAGCAGGAGCATTTATCGGCAAAGGTAGAGTAATACACGTCGACACCGACGGCAATACAGCGTTGGATTAGTCGAACAAAAATAGATTGATACAAACTGCTGGTTAGTTCATTAATAGTTAGGATCAACAATGCGCAAGCGAATGTTTGGTAACTCTGGATTAGAAACCTCCGTGATTGGTTATGGGGGATGGCCAATGGGTCGCGGTATGTACGGCGATTTTGATGATGATGAGGCTATCAAAGCAGCGCGAGCTTCTTATGAGAACGGCGTAACCCTATTCGACACTGCAGCTGTATACGGTTGGGGTTACGGTGAAAATCTTATGGGAAAAGCCCTAAAGGGTATTCGTGAAGACGTAGTGCTAGTCACCAAGGGAGCAAGAGAGTGGGTCCGAGATAACCCAGATCGTAGATCAGCCACTGTGTCTGATTCTGATCCCAAACGACTCCTGACCTCTATCGACGAAAGCCTAAAACGTCTGCAAACCGACTATATCGATCTATTCCTAATCCACTGGCCCGACCACAACCGAGCCTTCTCTGAACCAATGGATGCACTGGAGAAGGCGAAAGCAGCAGGAAAAATACGATACACAGGGGTCTCTAACTTCTCCGTTGAAATGATGGCCGAAAGTCGGGATAGCAGCCCAATCGTCACAAATCAGATCGGATATCACATTTTTGACCGGCGTCCCGAAGCCGAAGTAATGCCATTTGTAAAAGAGAACGGAATGGGAATCATGGCATACGGTTCGCTGTCCCATGGCCTGTTAACTGGAACGTGGGATGCCGATAAAACTTTCAGCGAGGACGATTGGCGCCGTGCTGGTGCTAACTTTGGCATCAACTCTTGGGGTCCAGAAAACCTGGCGGCCAATGTCGCTGTGGTTGAAAAATTAAAGGTGATTGCTGCAGACCATGGCAAAACGATTCCGCAACTTGCAATCGCATGGGTATTAGCAAACGAAACCGTGAGCGTTGCACTTGCAGGATCAGTCACTCCTAGCGAAGCAACCGACAACATCGGGGGCGACTGGGACATGTCGGTGGATCTAAAGAATGAGATAGATGATTTAGTAATTTCCGAAGGCTCCGGAGTCGGCATGCCAGGAATGGAAATTGCAACATAAAATCTATATACCGAATTAAACTAGAAATTTCTAATCAAACAAGGACCGCTACTGACTCAACAATGATCATCGATACCCATTGTCACGCGGGGAGAAATTGGTTCCTGCCAATAGAATCACTTGAATTCGAGATGAATCGAGCAGGGGTCGATGCTGCCGTGCTAATTCAGCATGGTGGAACCTACGACAACAACTACTTGTTTAGAGAAGCAACCAAACGCCACGGGCGATTCAAAGTGGTCGTTATGATAGACCCATATGATTCTGATCCACTTGGCTCAATGGAAAAATTATGGGAGCAAGGTGCGGCCGGCATTCGCATCGCACCAGACGGCAAATTCAGCCATATTTCAAATGTGATCGAGATATGGCGCAAAGCAGGAGAATTAGGCCTAGTAGTAAGTTCACTCGGTGATGACGATAAGTTTTCCAGCGCTGGTTTCAAAAATATCATCGACGCCTGTCCTGACACTCATATCGTAATAGAACATCTAGCTGGCGTCGGGATAAAAGAGCCACCTTACAACGCCTATAAGTCTGCACTGGAATGCGCACAACGCCCCAACACGACGATCAAAGTTCCGGGATTAGGAGAAATCACACCTAGGCCGACTACTCTTCAACCAGAGTTTGGGTTCGAAAACGTACCGCCACTAATCGAAATGGCCTACGAAGCATTTGGGCCCGATCGCATGATGTGGGCTAGCGATTATCCTCCAAGCGCAGCCCGGGAGGGTTACCGCAATTCACTGGAAGGTGTTCGAAATCACCCGGCATTTGCTAAGGACGATGATATCGACTGGGTGCTCGGCAAAACGGCTGCACGAATCTGGAAATTCGACGATCAAAACAAAATGTCGAATTCTTGATATAACAATAACAAGCCTAACCCAACTCTTTTCGCTCCGGATCCAAGGTTTAAATAGTCCGCATTTTTTCTCCTCTTGGACGAATAATTGGCCACCCAACGGTTTATAAAGCAATCACACCATTATTGAAACCGAATGCTAATGGATAAAACTTTTATAACGTTTCTACTAAATTCAGTGATTTGCCAATATTTGAAAATGAGATTACTTACGTTTTTAGATCAAGGCGTATTACATAAACTCGATTAGAATTAATACTGGTTGCTCGTAACCATGTCATTAGAACCATTCATAATTATTGAACCAAAATGATTTCTAACTATGAGCCGATCCGTCGGCTACCCAATATGCAGGATGCAGGACCATCTGAACTAGCGAAACGCGACCACGCAGTTACGAAACTTCGTTCAGTCTTCGGTTTACGCGGTTACGATCGAGCCGAAACCCCAATACTGGAACAAACCGAATTGTATCTTCGTAAGTCTGGCGGCACACTATCTTCGCGACTTTACGGATTCACAGAACCAGGCGGGTATGAAGTCAGTCTTCGGCCTGAATTCACTGCTGCAATCCTTCGCCAAACTATCGACGATATGACAGGTAGCAATGCCGTTCGAATCATGTATGACGGTCCAGTATTTCGGTATGCTAGTCCTGAAGACGAAGATGGATTAAAGACACGGCAGTTTACCCAACTGGGAGCTGAGTTAATTGGTCCATGTTCCCCCGGCGCTGACGGCGAGATAATTGCAATGTCACTCGAAGGACTCAATTCTCTGGAAATTGCAGATACTAGAGTGGTGCTGGGACATGTCGGCGTCATTGCAAAAGCACTCGAGGCATTCGATTTATCCGAGCGGGCCAAATCGTTCTTGATCGCCAATATTTCCGAACTCAAAAAAGGCGGACTAAACTCGGTTCTCGAAAAGGCTGAAACCCTCGGATTCGCTCATGAAACTGCCGTCACACAGGCTCAAGCATCCGACAATAAAAGCCAAATTGAGGAAAAAATTGATCGGGTTCTAACAGATGGAATTGTTGGACCTTTCGGACAAAACATAGGTCCGCGGACTGTAGAAGACATTGTGGCCCGACTATCTATGAAATTGTCTGAAACTGACGACCCAGATAACTTCAAGAAAGCACTGCAGATGCTTTCGGACATCGCCCAAGTAAATGGAGTTGCAGATAAAGCACTAGAGAACGCTAGAAAAGTATTGTCAAGAAGTAGCGTGGACCCCACTATCATTTCGATCTGTGCCAATGTGATCGCATCAGCCCAAGTGGAAGGAGTACCAATCGAGCAAATCAATATAGATTTCGGATTGGCCCGTGGAATCACTTATTACACCGGCATGATTTTCGATATTTACTCTAAGCAGAACGATAGCCAATCTCACCAAACATTGGGCGGTGGCGGTCGTTACGATGGGCTGACCCGGGCCCTGGGATATGACTACGACTTCCCTTCACTCGGTTTTGCTTACAATCTCGACGCGTTAGTGGCGTGCCAGCAACTCAACACCAAATCAAGCAATAACACATATTTCGTATCACCCGAAAATTGTGGGTCTGTCCAAGCCGCGGTCCGTGAAGCGGGCAAACTACGTGCCGCGGGCAAACGAGCTGCAGTTGAATACAAAAACAATGGCGCAACAAGCTCATCTGTAGAGTGTCAAGGAGAAAACAGATGAGTAACCTACGATTGGCATTACCGTCTTCTGGCGCCCTGTTTGACGGGACCTCAAAACTGTTTACCGATTGCGGTATGGGTATCCGACGAGCCAATTCTCGCAGGTATACAGCTGACATCCCACAATTTCCAGGGGTCGAGGTACTGTTCCAGCGTCAATCAGACATAACTACCCAGGTCGATAGTGGAAGTGCAGACATCGGAATTGTCGGATTGGACCGGTTTTATGAATCACGTTTGGAACGCGGAGAAAACGTTCTTATTCACAGAGATTTAGGTTTTGGTAATTCCAAGCTTGTGATAGCGGTACCTGATGGATGGCTAGATGTTACGAGCATGGCGGATCTTGCAGATATCGCTCTTGAATTTAGATCGAAAGGCCGTGACCTTCGTATAGCATCTAAGTATCAACGATTAGTGAAACGATTCTTGAACCAAAATGACGTTAACTATGTCTCGATGGTCTATGTTTCCGGTGGATTGGAAGCGGCTCCTGTGATTGGTTATGCCGACGTCATCGCGGACATCACTGCAACCGGTACAACACTACGCGAAAACGATCTGAGAATACTCCTCGACGGAACAGTGATGGAATCACAATCCGTCATGATCGGTAACGCTCGAACTTTGGCCAATGACCAAAGTAAATTACAACACATCCGCCAAATCCTCGAAAAAATCGATGCTACTCTTCTAACCAGTGACTATCACAGGGCATCCACCAAAGTCGAAAGGCACACAGAACGCCAAATGACACCACAGCCCAAAGAACAGCGTGAGTTTATTGGTTCCTACAAACAACTAATTGAAAATATAAAGCCTTTTTCGGAACGGGTACAAAACCAGTGAAGCGAATAATCGGCGCAACCGCTGGTGCCGATTATTTTCAGCGCGAGCGCAATATGACGGTCGAGTCTACCCTATCGGATGGGAATGGACTGTTTAATACCAAGCTGTCCCCAAGTGAATTTGCACTCAAGGTAATAGAAATCGTCCGATCAGAAGGTGACCAAGGGCTAAGACGAATCATCACGGCATTGGATGGTGCATCACCAAAATCATTTGAAGTCTCCCAATCCAAAATAGATTCGGCATTTCAACATCTCGATCCGAAGTCCATATCCGCAATTGAACTTGCAGTAAAACAAGTTCGTGATTTTCAGAGTAAAGCCCTTCCAAAAAGCTGGAGTGACAGCAAAAGGAATGTAGGAGAAAGAATCACTCCATTAAATTCGATAGCGGCATACGTGCCTGCCGGAACCGCACCACTTGTGTCAACTGTAATTATGACGGTTGTCCCAGCACAAGTTGCAGGGGTGAAAGAGATAATTGTTGTAACGCCAACTTCAGGAAACTCCGCTCCGGATCCAGCTGTGTTGACTGCTGCAAAGATCGCAGGAGCTACACGCGTGTTTACCATAGGTGGGGCCCAGGCTATAGCTGCTATGACATACGGCACAGAAACCGTGCCATCAGTAGATTTAATCTGTGGCCCAGGCAACGCCTGGGTTACCGCTGCAAAAAAACTGGTTTACGGAGATGTCGGGATTGATGGTGTATACGGTCCAACCGAAACCATGGTGATCGCTGACCATTCAGCAAAACCTAGCTTCACCGCTTCGGATCTCATTGCACAAGCTGAACACGATTCACTTGCAATGCCGATATTGGTAGCACTGTCCGAAGAAATCGTACTAAATACTGAAGCCGAAATCGATCGTCAGTTAAAAAATCTCCCCAGAGGGGAGATAGCGCGCGCTGCCTTCAACAATAGGGGAGTAGCCGTAGTCGTTAATAGTACGGCTGAAGCAATCGATGTAGCGAACTCTGTTGCTCCCGAACACCTCTGTATATTAACGGCTGATGCAAAAGAATTAATCGATAAAGTCAAGAATGCAGGCGGGCTGTTCGTAGGGGAGTGGTCAGCAGAAATAATAGCCGATTACGTTGCCGGACCATCCCACGTAATGCCGACAGGAGGCACGGCCAGGTTCTCATCAGCTTTATCAGTGCGAGATTTCATTCGAGTCACTCCGGTACTAACATTTAATGAAACTACCTTCTTAGAACTTTCACAGCATGCCGAGTTGTTAGCCAAACTTGAAGGCTTACAAGGACACGCAGCGGCTTCAGAAAACCGTCGTAAGTATTTAGTCGGCGAATAAACTGCTAAAGGGCCAATCACCTTATGAAAAACCTACAGTCTCTAATGCGACCACACATGGTGAAAATTGCCACCTATCACGGTGTTGATCCATCAGAAGAACTTGCACGCAAAGCGGGGATAAGACCCCAAGATGTAATTCGCTTGAACGCCAACGAGAATCCCTACGGAGCTCTGGATAAGATTTCAGCAGCACTTGTAAACCAACCCCTGCATCTATATCCCGATCCAAAGCAACAAAAACTTCGTACGGCACTGAGCGAATACGTTGGACAACCCGTGGATCGGATCATTGGAGGAGCGGGAGGCGATGAAATAATCGATCTCTTGATGCGCTTATTCGTTGGGCCTGGGCAAACTGTTCTTGATTGTGAACCGACGTTCGGTATGTATTCCTTCGCTGCGCGCCTAGCCGACGCCAAAATTGTTTCCGTTCCGCGAACAAATACATGGGACATAGATATCCCAGCCATGACAGCGGTAATTGACGGATTAACAAGAATAATATTTCTCGCCTCACCTAATAATCCAACTGGAAATTTACTTACCGAAAGCGATGCGCGAGCCCTTTTAGATACTGGGGTGGTTCTTTGTGTAGACGAGACGTATTACGAATTCTCCGGGAATACGTTGTCGCACTTGCTAGATGAATACGAGAATTTGGTGATCTTGCGTTCGTTTAGCAAATGGGCTGGGATCGCTGGATTACGCGTCGGATACGCCATTGGCTCCGCTTCTTTAATCTCTCATTTAATGGACATCAAACAACCATATAACATCAATATTGCTGGGGAAGCTGCGGTTCTGGCAGCTCTTGAGCATCGCGACGAACTATTGACACGAGCGAGAAGCCTTGTAGAACAACGTAAAAAACTCGAAGTTGTCATAAACAATTTAGATGGTGTTTCGTATTTTCCATCTCACGGAAATTTCCTACTGTGCAAATTCGAACACAGAACGGCCGAACAAGCTTTTACCGGTTTAGCCGAGCACGGAATTTTCGTAAGACAGTTTCCGCAAACCGTCTTAAATGACTCATTACGCATGAGTGCAGGAACTCCAGAGCAAACAGACCAGTTAATCTACGCTCTCAAAAACATTGTTTAGTCCAACTCTATAGAGTTAGCATCGAACGGATAGATCGAGTCGTTTTTGATATTGAAGGTACAAGTATGTCTCCAGAAGAGCCTAGAAAAGCAACGATTGTTCGCGAGACAGGCGAAAGTAAAATAGCAGTCACTGTCAATTTAGACGGGACAGGCGAAGCTGAAGTCGATACACCTGTCGGATTTTTGAAGCACATGTTGCATCAGATAGCTCGGCACGGTCTAATAGACCTAAAAGTCGAAGCTGATGGGGACCTGGAAACAGGCTCACACCACACAGTAGAAGATACTGCGATAGCACTGGGTCGGGCAATTGACCAAGCACTTGGTGACCGAAAAGGAATCGTTCGAATGGCTGATCGAACTTGTCCCCTTGATGAAGCTCTAACTCAGGCCGTGTTAGATCTTTCTGGTCGAGGCTACGCTGTGATCAACATGGGCATGGATAATAATGTAGGTGAATTCCCAGCAGACCTAGCACGTCATTTTTTCGAGGCGATTGCTATAGAAGGTAGGTTCTGTTTGCACATCCGGGTATTATCCGGTCAGAACGAACACCATGTAATTGAGTCAGCATTTAAGGCATTCGCGCGAGCGATGGGTGATGCATCGAGATTGAATCCTAGAAATCCTGAAACGGTTCCTAGTACAAAAGGTACACTGAGCTAGTCATGACTAGAACCTAACTAGGTGATTTGACTAGACCAATTCCAATTCATAGGTAAATGTCTCAATTACGGGGTTGGAAAGTAATTTTTCACACATCGCTTTCACTTCTCGCTCGGCAGTTAATTCATCAGAACCTTGAATCTGGACTTCAAAGTATTTTCCTGCGCGCACAGCATCAACTGCATCAAATCCAAGACGATCAAGAGCACGCGCTATCGTTAGACCCTGCGGGTCATTTACTGTTGGTTTAAGCAAAACATGAATTTTTGCTACAAACATCAGATATGCTCCAAAGGTTAAAAATTTAATACTGATTCTGCTTGAAACTTTCAGGCGCGCGATCCTGATATTCCTTGATAAATCGGATTATTTCTTCCACATCTACCTCATCCAAATACAAATGGTGTCTCCAAGCCGTTATTGCAATCTTACTAGGCATGCCAGGATAAGCAGACATGATGAACTGAGATGGGTCTCTTGGGATAATATCGCTCAACCCCTTAACTATCTCAGGACATTCCGTTTCACAGTCATAGTGAAGTCCGATACCACCGTGTTCTAGATTATGAACCAGAACCTCATCTGGCAGTACGCCCTCGTATTGACCCCACCTAGCCGGCGCCGGAATCCCAACTGACGTGGTTGCGCCAGCCCAATGAGGCCCTGACGTTGCGGGCACAACCGAATATGTACCCGAATATGGAGCATTTACATCAATATGCGCGCGTCCATCATCGGGATCCAATTCAATGTGCCCACCAGTATTCACCCCTTTGACAGCGGCTCCGTCACGATTCCAATCCGGTGATACAACTAGAGCTGCGATGAAGATGATGGCGAAAATAGTTCCGCCGAACATTAGTAACGACCGTTTACGACGTTGACGTGTCCGGCTCCTGCCTCGTCGCTCCTCCCTGATCTGCCCTTTAGTCATACCACGACGACTAGCCGGCCGTGTTGTTGCTATACGCTGTTTATCTGGTGCCATACGACCTCGTATCACGCTCCTTGACGCGCTAGTAAATTCCATTGACTATCTACAGTACCAGTGACTTCCCTGACAGTCGCCTGTAAGACTCCATATAACGGTGCTGAGTTTGCTCGATGATTTCCTGCGGCAAAACCGGAGGTGGGGGTTCTTGTTTCCAATCGGTTTCCAATAACCAAGCTCTTAAAAATTGTTTGTCGAACGCTGGAGGAAAATGCCCTGGCTTCCAATCACTTACATCCCAATATCTACTCGAATCCGGAGTCAATACCTCATCAATTATTGTCAGTTCACCGTCAATTAATCCGAATTCAAATTTTGTGTCTACGAGAATCATTCCACGCTCGGCAGCATAATCGTGAGCGACTTGAAAAACCTCAATGCTTTTATCCTCAAGAGTCCGGTGCATTTCTGTGCCAACAAGATCTTTGGCTTCCTGAGGCGTCATTGGCACATCATGTCCGGACTCAGCTTTGGTTGAAGGAGTGAATATAGGTTCTGTAAATTTATCAGCAGCCCTCATCCCCGGTTGCAAAGATTGACCGTTCATCGTCCCAAACTGTTGATACTCAGACCAAGCGGACCCTGCTATATAGTTTCTAACAACACATTCAATATCAATCCGGTCAGCTTTCTTGATGACCATCGATCTGCGCGCAAGATCAGGTGTAAGTTCTAACAACGCGCCTTTTTTATCAACAGCCTCCATTGCCAGATCATCATTAACGGTTGCAATCACATGATTTGGCATTACATGTTCTATAACTTCAAACCAAAACGAAGACATCTCAGTCAATATGATGCCTTTACCCGGTATTGGTTGATCCATGACAACGTCAAAGGCCGAAATACGATCTGAAGCGACCATTAGTAGACGATCATCGCCAAGGTCATAAGTATCACGTACCTTACCTCGATAAAGGAGCCCGGACAGATTGGTTTCAAAAACTGCTTCAGTCAATTATTCGCTCTGAAATACCTACACGCTTATAAATGTGATCCACATGAGCAAGGTAAAAGCTATAGTCAAACAACTCATCAATATCATGAGTGGAGACCTTCGTCGAAACCACCGGATCAGTCTTAATCAATTCGCGAAAATCCAGCTGGTCTTCCCATGATTTCATAGAATTTCTTTGTACGGCATCATAGGCGTCTGTCCTGTCAAGCCCCTGTTCAACCAGCAGCAACATAACTCTAGGGGAAAACACAAGACCACGGGTCGACTCAAGATTCTTCATCATTCGATCTGGGTAGACAACCATGTCCTCAATAATGCCAGTCATAAGACTCAACATGTAATCGAGACCCAGCGAAGCATCAGGCAAGATCATACGTTCTGCAGATGAATGCGATATATCACGTTCATGCCACAGGGCAACATTCTCAAGTGCGGTAATAGAGTTGCCGCGAATCAATCTTGCAAGACCGCAAATACGCTCTGAGAGTTCAGGATTCCGCTTATGTGGCATTGAAGAAGAACCTTTGGTTACATAACCAGGTTGACCAAATGGCTCTTCAATTTCACGAACCTCGGTTCGTTGTAAACCTCTGATTTCGGTTGCTATCTTTTCTAAGGTTGCCGCAATCAAAGCCAAGAACTGCACGTATTCGGCATGCCTGTCGCGTTGTATGACCTGGTTGGAAACTTCGGCAGGATTAAGACCCAACTGCCTACAGACAGATTCTTCAATCGAAGGCGGCACAGACGCAAAAGTACCGACGGGGCCAGAAAGCATTCCGACTGCTACCCGTGATCGAACACCAACCAATCGCTCTCGATGTCGTTTTATTTCACCAAACCATAGCGCTAACTTCAGTCCAAAACTCATCGGCTCTGCATGAATACCGTGAGAACGACCGATACATGGAGTTCCCTTGAATTCGATTGCACGTTTACGCAACGCGTTCAATAAACCAATAAGACCTCTGTCTACCAAATCACAGGATTGAACCAGCTGCAGACTGAGAGCAGTATCTTTAACGTCATTAGAAGTTAAACCATGATGAATCCAGCGACCCTCAACCCCAAGACTTTCACTAACGGCGCGTGTGAACGATACGATATCGTGTTTTGTCTCCTCAAACCATTTGTCATAAATTGAACGATCAAATTTCGCATCTCGAATCTTAACCATGTCTTGTTGGGGAACTACTCCCTGTTCCGTCCATGCCTCGGATGCGGCAATCTCGACCTTCAACCAGAGATCAAAAGAGTTGTCTTCAGTCCATATGGCGTTCATTTCAGGTCGTGAATATCGTGGAATCAATGTTCTATGAGGCTCCAGTTATAGACGTCTTATCATGCAAGTATCTAATCAGTGGTTCAAAATCTTCACTGAATTCTGTTGCAGATATTTTGTTCTCTTTACAGTATCTCAACAGTTTGCCAGTCGCGAACACAGTATCAGCTGCGTTAGCAGCAGCACATGCGTCCCCAAGCAATCCGTCACCTACAAATATCACTTCACTTGCACCATGAACACTCTTAAGACGATTAATCACTTTACATTTACAAGTTACCCAATCGCCTCTACAAGATTTTACGTAAGATGGGTAATCGTATCTAAATGGCGGGCTCTCGGCAGGCTCGGACAAAACTTTCCCACTATGCAATTCAATTCGATTGAGTCCAGCTTTTTTGAGCACAGGTTCGATATAAAAATCGAGCCCGGCGGATGCAACCGACACTACTCCCCCAGAATCCCAAACAAGATCACACACCTCGGTTGCACGCCTCCTAATGCATCCATTTAGCTCAGCCCGTTTAGACATTTGAGATGTCGTTTCATCAACCATATCGAACACAGCTTCTTGATATTGCCGCAATGATATCTGTCCATCTGAATAGTTTGCACTTAACTCAGCAACTCGGTCTGGTGGAGTGCAACAACGGAACATTTCACCACCTACGAAAGTCGTTGCAAGAGTTCCATCGAAATCAAAAACAACGTGAATATTTGCCGACATCATTTCTACACAGCCCTTTCACCAATATCACGTCTGTAACGCGCTCCCTTAAAGCCAATTTTGCCGACTCCCGCGTAGGCCGCAATTAACGAATCTCTTATCGTTTCGCCAGAGCCAACTACTCCAAGAACACGACCGCCGTCAGTAATCAATGTTCCATCACTTTGAATCCTTGTTCCCGCATGAACCACAAGTCCATGCTCTGATGCTTCACGGATTCCAGTAATTTCTACTCCCGTTTCATAATTGCCGGGGTAACCGTCCGATGTCATCACTACAAAAGTACAAGCTAGATCAGACCATATGACTTTTTGTTGAGCAAGACGTCCTTCTACTACTGCCAAACAAATTTCCAAAAAGTCATTTTGTAATTTCGGCATCAAAACTTGACACTCTGGATCGCCCAACCGGCAATTAAATTCGATAACTCGTGGACCATTACTGGTAATCATAAGCCCCGCATACAAAATACCCGAATAAGCACTGTCTTCCGCTACCAACGCCCGTGCCGTGGGCTCAAGAATTTCCGCCCTTACTCTAGCAGCGAGTTCGCTCGTCCAAAATTCCGGAGGGGCATAAGCGCCAACCCCACCAGTATTCAGACCAGTGTCTCCTTCACCAATCCTTTTATAGTCACATGCAGCAATTTCTGTTGAGACGGTCTCCCCATCCAAAAACGCAAACACACTTACTTCGGGACCAGACATCCTTTCAGCCAGAAGCAAGCTTGAAGAAGACTTTCCAAAGGACGCACCATCGAGCATCCCCACAACAGCAATCTCAAGTTCCGCATAAGTATCTGGAAGAAGAACTCCTTTACCCGCGGCGGGTCCATCGGCCTTGACAACAAGGGAGCCTTCTGGCCGGGCCAGAGCGTATTCCATAGCTTTAGCTGAATCAGAAAACCCCACTGAATCAGCAGTAGGTATCCCATATTTGGACATCAAATCATTAGACCAAATCTTAGAACCTTCTATTCGGGCTGCTTTTTTTGAGGGACCAAATATTTTCAATCCATGTTTTTGGAAAAGCTCTGCGATACCATCGATAAGAGGCTGCTCCGGGCCAACGATCGTAAGGTCAATCGATCGAGTTTTCGCAAGCGCTAAAAGGCCATTCAGATCTTCCGCCTTTACGGGTACGTTTTCGCCTAACTCAGCAGTTCCAGCATTGCCGGGAGCTATGATGAGCTTAGTGATTATTTGACTCTGCACAAGCTTCCATGCGACCGCATGCTCACGCCCCCCAGAACCGATTAATAGGATCCTCAATTAATCCATAATCCTTACTGATAAGTTCAAGTCAACTGACGCACTATTCTATGTTTGACTATTCCCATTCAATAGTGCCAGGAGGTTTACTGGTAATATCCAAAACAACTCGGTTAACCTCTGCAACTTCATTGACGATCCGGCTAGATATTCTCCCTAGGGTTTCATACGGAAGTCGAGCCCAGTCCGCTGTCATCGCATCTGCACTAGTTACGGCACGGATTGCCACTACGTATTGATACGTTCGCTGGTCTCCCATCACCCCTACCGTCTGAGTGTTGGTAAGAACAGCAAAAGATTGCCATAACTTCTCGTACAGCCCGTCGGCTTTGATTTCGTCGATAACTATCCAGTCGACATTACGAAGTATTTCTAGCTTTTCATAATTGACGTCTCCCATAATCCGAATCGCAAGTCCCGGGCCTGGAAAAGGCTGTCGATTAACACTCTGAGAGCTAAGGCCCAGTTCGATACCAGCCTGCCGCACTTCATCTTTAAACAAATATCGAAGCGGCTCAACCAATTTCAAATTCATGTGCTGGGGTAAACCACCAACATTATGGTGGGTTTTGATCTTGTGCGAAGCGTTAGAGTCGGCGCTTACACTCTCAATAACATCCGGATACAAGGTTCCCTGAGCGAGATAATCAACTTCCCCGATATCCGCAGCGACTTCTTCAAAAATCTCGATAAACTCCTGCCCAATTGTTTTTCGTTTTATTTCTGGATCAGTAACCCCCTTTAAAGCTTTAAGGAACCTCTCAGTCCCGTCAACGAAGACAAGATTCACACCCAGTTGACTAGCAAATACATTTTGAACTCGTTCAGCTTCACCTTTCCGCATCAGGCCGTTATCGACGAAAATGCATGTCAACCGATCTCCAATAGCTTTGTGGATGAGGGCAGCGACAACCGTCGAATCAACCCCACCTGATAGAGCACATATCACCTTCCCGTCTCCAACGCGTTCTTTTATGCGATCAATCGCGTCTGATACGAAATTCGCAGGTGTCCAATCACCCGAGCCTTTGCAGACACCAGAAACGAAATTACGAAGAATTTCGACTCCTTGTGGAGTATGCGCAACTTCCGGATGAAATTGAATTCCAAAACATGCTCCCTTCTCGTCCCCCATCACGGCTATAGGAGAATTCTCAGAATAAGCCATAGACCGAAAACCTGGAGGCAACTCGGCAATACGATCACCATGACTCATCCACACCGGCACCTCTGTATCTAAGCCCTCAAACAGGACATTGTCCTGACCATCTTTATGAATCACCGCGTGACCGTATTCACGCTCTGTGCCAGATTCAACAGTCCCCCCAAGTTGGTGAGCTATCAGCTGCATTCCGTAACAGATGCCCAATAATGGAACACCCGCCTCATAAACCCATGAGGGTGCCATCGGGGCTCCTGATTCGTAGACACTATTAGGACCTCCTGAAAGGATTATCCCTATAACATCTTGGGTCTCGAGTATTTCGCTGCCAGCATCATGTGGAAGTATTTCGCAATAGGTATTAAGCTCACGTACCCGTCGGGCTATCAGACGTGAATATTGGGAGCCAAAATCCATAATGACTACTGTTTGCATCCTGTCATCCACAGGGGGTTTGCTGCCAATCGTTCGATCAGCCTGAGCAATTTCAAGATACGTTCCAACCTCGATATCATCTGATGTTGAAACTCTCCGAGAGCCGCGATTGGTTGGTTGTTCTGTCATCTGGTCCCCGGTACTATTTGCTGTTTTCTTGGAGTCTATTGGCACATTCAAAACATCAATCTACTTATGATCTAAAAGTTTATGACCGCATTGATTAAGCCTCTTGCCTAAATTTACCTGTCCCCGACGATCGAGTCACGGAAAATATGGATGTTTTTATTGGATGCTTTAATACCGATTAAGTCATTCGCAAGCGCTAGAATTATTTAATGCTTTTATCATCAGACACTTCCAGCCTCAATATCGCAGCTACAGCAATAACACAAGGAAGGCTGGTGTCATTCCCAACAGATACTTATTTCGCCCTCGGCGCCGATGGCATGAATGATAGAGCAGTGCAACAAGTCTTTGAAGCAAAAGGAAGGAACCCGGGCACGCCGGTCCCATTACTTATAAGCGACCTGGATATGATCACTGAATTGACAAAGCCGTTAACTAAGATACTTGCGGATCTCGCATCAAGATTCTGGCCAGGTGCGCTAACAATCGTAGTACCAGCCTTGGACTGCGTGCCCGAGTCAGTAACAGCAAAAACCGGAACCGTTGGTCTAAGGATTCCAGACCACAGTCTGGCACGCCAGTTGATCAGGATCTCCGGAACTCCGATTACGGGAACCAGTTGCAATCTGACTGGCCAACCCCCTGTGTCTAATGCCATCGATGTGGATCAACAATTCGGTGAAAAAATCGACTTTTGTATCGACTCACCTTGCGGATCAAATACGGCCCCGAGTACCGTCATTTCTTATGCCAACGATACGTTGTCAATTTTAAGGCTTGGAGCGATCAGTATTGCATCGATTAAGAATACTATTGGCAAAAACGTTGTAATTAGCACGGTCGGTAATCCGACCAGCCAATAAGTTATCTTCAGCAGGAGACTTTTATTGCCACTTGAGGGAATATTGCCAGGGCTTACATACAGTGATGCGGATGAGTTTGAGTCTGCATTAATGAAATTCGTCGATTCGAGAGACTTGCCGCTCTATAAGATGATGGCTTATCACTTGGGCTGGGTGGATCAGAACGGTGAGCCAGAAATAGTTACGAATCAAGACAGATTCCATGGACACGTCGTCATCGCCACGGCCAAAGCCGCAGGAGGTGAGAATCAGGCAGCTATGCCATATGCAGTCGCAGTAGAACTCTTGCACAACTTTCTCCTGGTTCATGAAGACGTTCAAAATGCAAATACAGAAAGAAACAAGCGAGCGAGCGTATGGTGGTCTTGGGGTCCAGCACAGGCAATTAATGCCGGTGACGGCATCCATGCAATGGCCAGAATATCGATATTCGAACAGAGAAAATCCTCCGGTATTTCAGCAAATCCACGTTTGATTTCCATGGCATTGGAAACGCTTGATAATGCAACTTTAGAGGTCTGTGAAGGGGAGTATCTTGATATCTCTTATCAAGAAAGAGCGGCCGTAAATATAGAAGATGTGCTGATGGTGGCACGCAAGCGAGGTGCGGTGCTTGGTTGCGCTGCAAAACTCGGCGGAATAGCGGCAACAGCCTCTGAAGGTTTACTCAATTCATTGACTAGATTTGGCACAGCGATCGGTACAGCGCGAAACCTAAACACTGATTTAAGAGCGCTTTGGCCTGAGCAAGACACCGAACGAACCGAAGTACAGCGAGGAAGGCTGCAATCGAAAAAAAAGTCACTCGCTGCAGCTCATGCAATAGAAAATGGCACTCCCTCTACCCGTCGTCGCCTGGGAGAAATTTTCATGAAACGTGTTCTGGGGCCTGATGATATAGACGAAGTGACATCAATCCTCTCAGAAACAGAGAGTAGGTCGTTTGCCGAAAATACTGTTGAGAATTTGATCGATGAAGCAATCGGGGAGATCGAATCAACTAACTTCTCTAATGAAGACAAAAACTCGCTCATAGAAAGCGCTAAATTGATAGTACGGTCGCACTAGAGAAAACAAATTTATTATGAACAAACGATCCATCAGGAACGTTGATTTTGCTGGTAAAACAGTGTTGGTAAGGGTCGATTTCAACGTACCAACCCGCGATGGAGTGATCTCTGATGACACTCGAATCAGAGCAGCAATACCCACCTTGAATCTACTCAGCAACGGAGGCGCAAAAGTTGTGATCTGCTCGCATTTTGGCCGTCCAGACGGACAGATAGTCGAGGAAATGCGGTTACAACCAATACGCAAAAGACTTTCGGAGATCCTAAAAACCACTGTCCACTACGCTGGTGGCCCGACTGGAACACAACCCGCCAAAATAATTTCTCAACTTGGAACGGGCGACTTCGCACTTCTGGAAAACCTTCGATTCGAACCCGGCGAGGAGCAAAACGACGACGTTTTTTCCCAATACCTAGCATCCTTAGCGGACTGTTTTGTCAATGACGCTTTCGGTGCTGCACATAGAGCCCATGCATCTACCACTGGAGTAGCTAAACATGTACCAGCTTACGCGGGACTTTTGATGGAACGCGAGATCACAATGCTCAGTCGATCATTGGAGGGCTCTACACAAGCAACAGTTGCAATTATCGGCGGAGCAAAAGTCGCTGACAAAATTCAAGTATTGCATCATTTATCAAAAAAAGTCGACACGATTCTCATCGGGGGAGGGATGGTCGCAGCCTTTTACGTGGCACAAAATAATCCAGGTGGGGCAACGGTTATCACAGAAGCCGACCGACTAGCTGCTGTAGATGTACTAAATGCTGGAGGAGCGAAAGTGGTATTACCGTCAGATGTCATAACCGCCACTAAATTTAGTAAAGGTTCAACCCCATCCCTAAGGGAATCGAAAAACGTAGCTGACGATGAAATTATCCTAGATATCGGACCGGGTTCTTGCAAAAAGTATGCACAGGTCATTTCACGGGCAAAAAGAATCATATGGAACGGGCCAATGGGTGTATTTGAATGGCCTGCATTCGCAAATGGGTCTATTGCCGTTGCAAACGCAGTCGCTGCCAATTCCAAGAGCACCTCGGTAGTCGGGGGCGGATCGACAGCAGAAGTAATAGGATCACTTAACCTTGAAAACCAGATCACGCATGTCTCGACAGGTGGGGGGGCTTCACTTGAGTTTTTAGAAGGCAAAACTCTCCCTGGCGTAGCAGCTTTAGATGATGCTATCGATTGATCTCTGCACACTAACATCATCTCAGGAATTTACTAATGAAACACCGAAAAAATATCATAGTCGGCAACTGGAAAATGAACACTGAAGTTAAGTCGGGAATCAACTTGGCTAAACAGATTCTCGATCTCAGCGACAACATAACAAACGTTGAAAAAATCATTTGCCCGCCATTTGTTTCGTTGACGAGCATTGCAAAAGTCTTGAAAGGATCATCTATTCAACTGGGAGCACAGAACGTAAATGCAAATGAAAACGGTGCATTCACAGGAGAAGTATCTACGGCGATGCTGCACGGCTTGGTTAGCCACGTCGTATTAGGACACTCGGAAAGACGCATGTTTTACGATGAATCATCTGATCAGGTCTCAGAAAAAGCAATCAGCGCGTCAAAAGCAGGAATAACGCCCATCTTGTGTGTCGGTGAAGACTTTAGCGTTCGAAAATCCGGAAAAGCGGTTAACTTCATTACAAAGCAACTAGAAGCTAGCCTTCAAGGATTTTCAAACTGGCAATCATTAATTATTGCTTATGAACCAATATGGGCAATTGGAACAGGCGAAGCCGCTACAAGTGGGCAAGCCCAAGAAATGGCGGCCGTTTGCCGTGACATTATTTGTAGTTTGACACCTGATTTTAGCAATTCAGTTCATATCCTTTACGGAGGCAGCGTGAATTCCACAAACGTTACCAATTTTCTTGAACAGCCAGACATAGATGGGGCATTAGTCGGTGGGGCAAGTTTAAACGCGCAGGAGTTTTCAAACCTGATCAGGCTAGCGAGCTCGAAATAACCCAGCTATCAACTTTTTAGGTCAATCAAGTGAATTACACATCTAGACCGAAACTCATTGCAGTGATTGGCGCAACCGCTACCGGGAAAACTGCACTCGGAGTTGAATTAGCTCTGGAGTTAGGTGGAGAAGTGGTTAATGCCGACTCTAGACTTTTTTACCGCGGAATGGATATAGCGACCGCTAAACCAAAGACAGGCGAGACAAAAGGCATTCCGCACCATCTCATCGACTTTCTCGCCCCAGACGATCAGTACAGCCTCGCAGAATATCTCAAACAGGCACGATCAGCCATAAGCGAAATTCTGGATCGAGGTAACCTACCGATCTTGGTAGGCGGGTCTGGCCAATATGTTTGGGCAATCATTGAGGGATGGAACGTTCCAGAAATTCAACCAAATCCGTCCTTGCGCTCCCAACTAGAGTGCGAATTGGCTCGGTATGGTATCCAGCCTCTTGCTAAAAAACTATTAGAGATTTCACCAACTACGGCACAAACAACCGATCTACGAAATCCCAGGCGAGTGATTCGGGCTATTGAAAGAGTTCGATCAGGATCTTTAGATCCAACATACACGCCAAGCAAATCAACTCATTCACCGTTCGATCACTACATTGTCGGCTTGATGATTGAACGGATAGCTTTACATGCTCGTATAGTTGAACGACTCGATTCAATGGACAAAAATGGATGGAGACAAGAGGTCGAATCCCTTTTACATCAGGGATATTCAACTAAGGACCACGCTCTTAGTGCAATTGGTTATCCGCAAATGATTGATCACTTGAACGGTGAATCTGACCTAAAGGAGGCAATACGCCTTACAGCTGTTGCAACAAACCGTTTAATACGACGCCAAAATAACTGGTTCAAACAAAACGACAAGCGCATTAAATGGTTCGATATGACGCTTGAACCGCAGCAAAAAACACAATCGATCATCTCAGCGGTTGCTCAGTGGCACCAACTAAAGTAACAACTCGTATATGCGCAAATTATTTCATCTAAATAGAACGTCAAATTGTATTTTTTTATTAAATTCGCAGTTTGAGCAGTTCATCCATAGAATCAATACGTTGGCACACCATTTTCCCTACGAAAGACTGGATAAGACATGACGCTTGAATTCACAAAATTGCATGGTGCTGGAAACGATTACATCGCGATAGATGGTAGAGGTATCGAACGAGATTGGGGAGCGCTTTCAAAAGCAATGAGCGTTCCAGCATTTGGCGTTGGATCAGATGGAATTGTTTTAGCCCAGGATTCTGACATTGCACAAATCCGCATGAGGGTTTATAACCCGGATGGCTCCGAAGCCGAAATGAGCGGAAACGGCATCAGACTTTTCGCAAAATTTGTAATCGACCGCAAATTAGCTTTACCCAGTGATAATGGCCTGACCGTTGAAACCGGCGGTGGCGTGCGAACCGTATGGCCAACGATGGAAGGCGACAAAATGGTTGCTGCCAAAGTGGCCATGGGGGAACCTACCTTTATTCCGGACGAAATACCAGTAAATACTACCGAAATTGGCGACCTTGAAATCATAAAGGATTTTCCAATTAAGGCTGGAGGACGCGATATGAAAATCACATGTCTTGCAGTAGGAAACCCACATGCGGTTGTCATAACCGAAGATCCTGTGGAGGAATTTCCATTAACCGATATTGGGCCTCATGTAGAAAATCATCCGTTATTTCCAAACAGAATCAATTTTGAAATAGTTAACGTAATTACTCGGTCACAGATCAGGGCCAGAATATTCGAGCGTGGCGCCGGCGAAACAATGTCTTCTGGTACTGGTTCTACTGCTGCCGCATCAGCAGCCCGAGCCCATGGTTTAGTGAATAACGCAGTCGAAGTCATAGTTGATGGCGGAATTCTCAAAATTTCGTGGGACGAAACCGGTCAGGCCTACTTAGAAGGTCCAGCGGTTGAAGTGTTCACAGGAGTATGGCCTGATTAAATATAGTTGCGCCTAAAGGAACGATACAATCAACAACTCACACTTGTGCGTAACTACGGTTTACTTCTGGTAAATCTGGCCGCAAAACAATACAACTACCCAAAAAAATACGGAACTAATTTAATGAAATTTGCTGAACGTGTTGAAAATCTACCACCCTACCTGTTCGTGAATATTTCTCGAGCGATAGCAGCTAAAAAAGCACAAGGCATTGATGTAATTTCATTCGGTATTGGCGATCCAGATATGCAAACTCCCACGCCTGTACTAGACGCACTGATTAAGGGATCCACGAAACCAGAAAATCACAGATACCCAGAAAGCGAAGGCCTCCCCGAATTCAGAAGGCGGGTAGCGAAATTCTATAAAGATCGATTCGGAGTAAATGTAAACCCCGAAACAGAAGTAATCAATCTGATAGGAGCTAAAGAGGGAATAGCACATACCGCTCTATGCTTCATAGATCCAGGCGATATTTCGATCAGCCCGGATCCAGCCTATCCCGTTTATGAGATCGGAACGATGTTCGCTGGTGGCAAAACACACTTCACCACTTTGAGCGAACAGAACAAATACCTCGTTGATTTCACCTCAATACCAACTGAAGTAGCCAAAAAAGCGAAAACTCTATGGATCAACTACCCCAACAATCCCACAGGGGCAATCGCGCCAATGAGCTTCTTTGAAGAAGCTGTACATTACTGCAAGGAATTCGACATAGCCTTGCTACATGATGCCGCATACACCGAAGTCACCTTCGACGGATACGTTGCTCCCAGCATTCTGCAGGTTGTGGGCGCAATGGACATCGCTATGGAGTTTCATTCCCTGTCGAAAACAGCCAACATGACCGGATGGCGGGTTGGCATGGCCACCGGCAACCCGGACATGGTGAACGCCCTTATGAGGGTCAAATCCAATATCGACTCAGGCCTATCTCAAGCGAACCAAGAAATGGGCATCGCTGCACTCGATTTACCGGAAAAATGGCTTACAGAGAATAACGAGGTTTATAGAAAACGTCGTGACAAGGTCGTATCAGTACTAAATGAAATCGGGGTTCCAGCTGTAGCACCAAAAGGCGCTCTTTATATATGGACACCTGTACCAGACGGATATACATCCGCCGAATTTGCCCAAAAATTACTGGATGAAGCAAATGTGGTAGTGACCCCTGGCAATGGATACGGACCAGGCGGAGAAGGATATATTAGACTTTCGCTTACCATACCCGATGATCAAATAGACGAAGGACTCCGTAGGCTTTCACAGATGCGAGGTGGGGAAGCTAACAACCCTCTCCAGTGACATTGCAAGGATACTGAAACATCCTATATGCCAAAAAAACGTACATATTCGACAGGACCATACCGAGAGCGTGCGATTTTAGTAGGAGTGAACATACGCACTTCGGGGGAAATCTGGCAACTGGAAGATTCGCTGGCGGAATTATCAGAACTGGCTCGAGCTGCTGGCGCAAACCCAGTAAAGCGGTTCACACAATCAATGAACAACCCTTCGCCCACTTACCTTGGCAAAGGGAAAATACAAGAACTTAAGCACACTGTAAAACAAGAAGATATAGATACCGTTATCTTTGACGACGAACTGTCACCAAACCAGCAACGCATCCTTGAAGAAAAGTTGTCTGCGAAAGTAATCGATAGGACGGCCTTAATTCTTGACGTTTTCGCTCAGCGAGCTAGATCGCGTGAAGGGCGCCTGCAGATCGAATTAGCACAGACAGAATATCTGCTACCAAGACTGGCAGGACAGTGGTCCCATCTTGAAAGACTTGGCGGCGGCGTCGGTACGAGGGGACCGGGTGAAACGCAAATTGAAACCGATCGTAGATTGGTTAGACGTAAATTATCACGCGTAAAACGAGAACTCGCTCAAATTCGATCACAACGTGATCAACAACGACAACTGAGAACCGGCGGAACATCCAAAATCATCTCAATTGTCGGTTACACCAATGCAGGAAAATCAGCACTGTTCAACAAGATCACATCATCAGGAGTGATCCAACGAAACCAGTTGTTTTCAACCCTCGACACAACGACCCGCCGTATGTACCTACCATCCGGCATTGAGGCTACAATCAGTGACACAGTAGGATTTGTCCACAAATTGCCTCCAATTCTTATCGCAGCATTCCGGGCGACGCTAGAGGAAGCCCTCGAAGCTGATTTGCTAATTCAAGTAACGGACGTTTCAAGTCCTTACGCCGCTGAACAGGCCATGGTGGTTTCTAACCAACTATCTGAAATGGGAATAGGGGACACACCGAAAATACTTGTCCTAAATAAATTAGATTTGATGGTTGAAACTGAATATGAACCCCTAGGCTTAGAAATTATGAAGAACATAGAGACCGCAGAGTTTAATCGCGTCGTGACGACATCAGCCACGAAAGCCTGGGGCATAAAAGATTTACGTAACGCTGTCGAATCGGCTTTATCCATTGCAGGCGTCACGACCTCCGACAAGTTAATTGCGAGCAACGCCTAAACCGGGTTATACGAACGCAATAGGGCAGATATCCTTAGGGTGAATCAACGTCGCACTATCATTGTTATGTCAATTTAAAACTTGTTTTCCGAACCGACTTCCCAGCAGCACTTATTACCATATATAAACATTTTCATATCTGTTGTTGCGTCAGGCTGGGTTCTTCGAGCGTATCCTCAACCAACAGATATTAACCTGATGTCGCACTCAACACGTGAAAACTAATTCAAGATCCACTCGAAATTAAAATGAAAAACCCAAACAGAGTACGGTTCGCTAACTTGCTGATGATCCTAGTAGCCGCACTTTGCATGTTTTCCTTAGCATGCACCAACCGTGAAACCGTCAATCCTGATTTAACCGATGGTAAACCAGTGATCCTTTCAGACGGCACACAAGCGACTCCTACGGCCCAACCCATAGCTGACGAGCCTGCAGCGGTTCCTGACGGCCTGCAAATTGTCTGGGAAGCCTACTCGATTCTTAATAGAGAATATGTATTACCTGAGAAAATCGATCCCGACTTACTGGCTGAAGCTGCTGTCGTAGGGATGCTCGAAGCCCTTGAGGATCGATACACGTCCTATATTTCTCCCTCAACATTTAAAATCGACCAACAAGGATTTCAGGGAAATTTCGGAGGTATTGGAGCCCAAGTTGAAGCCTCTCCAGATCGCAGAGGCGTCATCATTACAAGGCCATTGCCAAATACTCCAGCAGAACGAGCCGGCATTCGCGCCGGCGACAGAATCCTAGCCGTTGACGGCGTAGATGCTCTAGGCTGGAGCGTTCTCGAAGCAGTAAATAAAATTCGTGGCGAAAAAGGTACGCCGGTTACGCTTACAGTCGAACATGTGGGAAGTTTGGATCCAGTTGACATAACAATTATTAGAGACACTATCGATGATCCAAGTGTCATGGTGATTGACGTTCCAGACACCAAGTATGGTCGAATACGAATATCTCAGTTCACCGCACAAACATCAAGAGAACTGAGACAAGGTGTACAAAAATTGATCGATAACGGGGCCGAAGGAATCATTCTAGATCTCCGCGGCAACCCAGGAGGACTTCTGTCTGCGACGGTTGACGTTGCATCCGAGTTCCTGACAGACGGACTAGTTACCTACGAAGTTGACTCCAGGGGTAAGAAAGACGAATGGAAAGTGAAAAAAGGAGGAAATTTCCCAAAAATACCCATGGTAACGCTGGTAGATAATTTTTCCGCAAGTGGATCCGAAGTCCTAGCAGGTGCCCTGCAGGACCAAGGACGTTCAGTCGTTATTGGCACCAATACCTTCGGTAAAGGTAGCGTGAACTTACTCAGAGGTCTTTCCAACGGCGGTGGTGTCTATCTGACAATCGGACATTGGTTCACTCCTAACGGCAGATTGATCGAGGAGGTCGGTGTCGAACCCGACGTTATAGTCGAATTTGATGCAGAGGCCTTAGGGGCAAATCCTCAAACGAATGCAGGCGGTGACCCTCAAGTCGAGGCAGCTATCAAGCAGCTAGATTTCCAAATAATGAATTAAGGCCTGCAAGTAGACTGTGAACTAAAATATCATGACTTTACCCGGCATCACTGAAACAAGTATCGTCTGACACAGATTTCAGCGTGCCTAGTTAGTTAAAATTGAAAAATGCCAGATCCTGAACAACAACGCGCCCTCGCTACTAACCGCCGCGCCCGTTATGACTACTTCATCAAAGAAACATTTGAAGCGGGAATGGTGTTACTCGGGTCTGAAATAAAATCAGCCCGTTCTGGACGCATTAATATCGCTGAGGGTTACGTGTACATCAAGAGCGGAGAAGCTTGGCTGGAAAATGCCAACATAGCAGCTTACGCACCAGCCGGAGAACAAGGCCAACATGATCCAACGCGATCCCGTAAATTGTTGCTCAGTAAAAAACAACTTAATTACCTCGATGATCAAGTTCATAGAGACGGGCAAACAATCGTCCCGTTAAAGGTTTACATCAAAAACCGAGTGGCAAAGCTTTTGGTCGGCCTCGCTAAAGGTAAACGACAAGTTGACCGTCGTAATACCATCAAAGAACGCGATGCTAAAAGAGAGATTGATCGGGCCATGAAGTCCAGAATTTAGTCCTCAGCCATGAATCAGTTATAGAATTGGATTGTTATCTTGGGGACGCGTGGTTTCGACAGGAAGATCACCGCTAGATTGCGGGCCGTGGCGCCGTGCACCACGTAAAAAGCGGCAAAACATAAACGGCGAACGAGAATTCGCTCTCGCGGCCTAAGGGCTGCGACTTTCAACCCAACCCCGACCTGGCGGGTTGGGTTCGAGAGATGAAATGCTGGGTTGCGTTGTTCGGGTCGTTAGTACCGAACATCTAAGGCTACACTAACTGGTCGCCACACTTGCTACGCCGATGGGGTGGGTGTGGCGATGAGATAAATACCGACGGCTACGCTCGTAGAATTCGAAACGGAAACCTTTCTGGACGGGGAGTTCGACTCTCCCCCGTCTCCACCAGAAAAATAAAGGCCCTGCCCTGTTGTACATGGGCAGGGCCTTTCAATCAGATAATCCAATCGTTGAACAAACCAACCCTCAAATCTATGCGTTGTAGTATCTGACATGCCCGACTTTTGATTTAGTATTTGGCAATACCAAAACTTTGAGAGCAAAGATGTCACATTTACGATTCGGTGCCTTCCTCGCACCACACCACCCAATTGGTGAAAGTCCAGCGTTACAAATACAAAGCGATTTAGATTTGGCCGTACATCTAGACCGACTGGGTTACGAAGAGTTTTGGTGTGGTGAGCATCATTCAAGTGGCTGGGAGATGATTGGGTCCCCAGAGCTGTTTTTGGCAGGAGTAGCTGAACGTACTCAGCAAATCAAACTCGGCACTGGAGTTATTTCATTACCGTACCATCACCCATTCATGGTCGCCCAAAGGCTGGTACAGCTTGACTACCAATCGCGAGGACGCGTGATATTCGGATCGGGTCCAGGAGCATTGCCATCGGATGCCCACACGCTAGCGATCGATCCAATGAAACTTCGAGATCGACAAGATGAAGCGATGGGAATTATTAAACGACTTTTCAATGGAGAGGAACGTTTTAGTTACGAATCCGAATGGTTCAAACTCCAAGACGCCAAATTGCAGTTGAGACCATTCCAGGAAAATATGGAATTTGCTGTAGCTTCAACCAAAAGTCCATCGGGAATGACACTGGCTGGTAAATACGGAGCTGGTGTTTTATCAATAGGAGCTACCGCAACTACAGGACTCCAAGCCCTGCCCCGTCAATGGAGCTTCGCTGAGGAATCGGCCGTAAAACACAACAATATAGTCGAACGCAAAAACTGGCGTATCTTGATGAGTTGGCACATTGCCGAAACACGGGAAAAAGCAAGGGAACAGGCTGGTGACGGATTGATGCGTCACAACAACGAATACACGGTTAAAACTTTACGTGGAGGAGAAGGCTCCATCTTCAAAACAGCAGATGAAGCCGTAGATGAGACCGCATTCTCAGACCAAAGTGTCGCTGTAATCGGTACTCCAGACGATCTAATAGCAAAGATTCGCGAGATGGTAGCTATCACAGGCGGTTTTGGATGTGTCATAGGATTCGCCCATGATTGGGCCAATCGAGAAGACACTCGTCGAAGTTGGGACCTGGTGGCAAGATATGTCATACCCGAAGTAAACGGGCTGCTTGATGATTTCAGAGAATCACATAAATTCGTGACAGAAGACAGGGCATACTGGGAACGACACAATGAAGCTGTCATGAATAAAATTCAAGAAAATAAACTTGCCTCCGAGGTACTCGAAGCAGAAGGATGGGAGGGAGAAAAATCCCCCGACAACCATGATGGCACAATGAAATCCACGTCGAATTAATAGTTCAAAATTGCCCCATCGGATTGTCAATAAATACATTTCACGCCAACTGTATTCATCCGTAGCTACCTCGGAGTTGACCGATTTCTGATAAGACTAATCGAAGTTCGAATTCAATCAAACCTCGAGGTATATATCGCGGTTGGTTTATCGTCGGGGTTTCGGCGCTATCAATAGGTTCGATCCTTGGTACAGTTCAGTTCGTTTTCGGGTTTTTCGTACAACCACTTGAAGA
>CEOQ01008320.1_pt1 | contig 37178 bp, 30 predicted proteins | sample 361351 | NCBI WGS metagenome assembly CEOQ01 (sample SAMEA2619907, study PRJEB7988) | marine metagenome | biome: marine biome (ENVO:00000447); feature: deep chlorophyll maximum layer (ENVO:xxxxxxxx); material: "saline water (ENVO:00002010), including plankton (ENVO:xxxxxxxx)" | depth 60 m | reverse complement strand
TTTTAAGCAAGATGCCAGTCTATTGCTCTGTTGGGTCAGTCCCATCAATAGGTGCACCGGTTCCGGAAGAACCAGCGAAGAGTCTGCGACCATCGGGGAATGTCACTTCGCGGCCATTCGCTTTATTGGTGCCATCAATAGCGCGATAACCCTGAACAACTAATTCGATACCTGGAAGCACAGAATCTTTTCTCCAACCTCGGCGTACCAAGGCACCCGGAGGTCCAGCTTCAATCATCCAGACTTCTTCTATACCGTCTTCATTAGTAACACCTAGGTGTAACCAGGCATGGGGGTTAATCCACTCCATCTTCACTACCTTGCCACGCAAATTGATCGGCTGGGTAGAATCAAATTCACCCGAAAAGGCATGGTGTGCCTGCAGTGATGTAAAGACAAAAAGAGACATGCCCATAGCACCAATTGCACTGATTAGTAATCGCATTCGCATTGGTTTTACCTCTATCGATTTAAATTTAAATTCGTTTGCTAATTATTCCTGATAGTCGGTTTGTTCACCTTCACGCGCATCGAGTGTACGCGCAGCACTTAAAGTATTAGTCATACCATAATTGCCTTCGTGGCATGCATACTCAACAAGCTCATATTGACTATCGTCTCTTATGAAATTGAACATACCACTCCAGGGTTCGGTCCACACAGCTGGATCTTCAACTGTAAATTCATAGCGCAAAGTATCAGGACCGGTGCGAGTAAAACGCTGAGTTAACCTCATATCGGCACTGGATCCGAGATAAGAAGTTCTACCATTAAGATTTCTCACTTCAATTACTAGCGTGTCACCTTCCCAACGACCATGAGAATCTCCAAGCCAAGTTTTAAGTCCATCACCAAAACCTTCGCGAGGCTCAGTAGAAATGATTCGAGTTTCATGAATCATTTCTTTTTGAATCGCGATGTTGCCTGGACTCTGAATAATCTGTAGACCGTTGTTATAAATACTTGGCATCATCATGCCAACTGGCCCACGAGTTATGCAGCGCACATAAGTACCTAAGTCTTCAGGTGTTCTGGCACGCTGTGGTGGAATTCTTGGTGGCGCATTGGCAACTAATTGCTTATACGCCTCAGTCGTTTCAGGCAATTGTCCGTTTGGCGGATCAATAATCATTGCCGCCTGCGTGGAAGGCGCAGACCTTACATAACCCAGGGTAGTATCACGCCATTCCCGATCGTAACCCCAGATACTGTTTAGTGTTCCTCTTTCACGACGCGCGGCTGCTTCCTCCGGAGTTAATTCTCCAGCCTCACCAGCGCCGACACCCCGCTGCAAGGGAATACCATGTGCTGCATCGGCAGTCCAGATACCTTGGAAATCTGGCTCACCCCAAGGTGTTCTTGGCACAACGTAAAGTTCTTCAGAATCACTGTTGTCTGCGGTGAATGCTTCTTCCTCGATTCCTTCCCAACCCGGTTCTACAACAGCGATCATCACGCCATCAGGTCCAAGAATGAAAGCCTGCTTAGCGTCAGAGCGGCCACGCTCTGGAACCATAGGGTCCTGTCGAAAATCAACATTGAGTTGGTTCATTTCTGCAGCAGTTGCATCCAAATCCGCCACCTGGAAACCAATATGATCGATAGTTCGACCCTGAGTAATACCTGGTCGACCGTCGTTAAATTGGGTTGCCAGTAGCCAGATATCGCCGAAGCGGACGCCGTCTAACATGCCTTTCAAGCTTTCACGTTCACCACCTAGCACTTGGTTATACCAATCAAGTGCCGCCACTGCATCGACTGAATTCAAATGGATGTGATGAAACCCAATTACAGCATCATCCTGCACCAATTCGATTTTAGTTCCCCATGGATCGGTGATGAAAGCGATCTTAAATAGCCCAGGTATATCGCGAACCAAAGCGCCGTCATCGAATCGAATCAAACGAACTCCAGAGCCACGTACACCTACTGACTCAAGTTCAGCCATTTTCGCGTCGAGATCAGGTACAGAAAAACCAATATGATCGACAGCAGAACCCTGACTCCCGCCAACTGTTCGGCCTACGAAAAACTCGATATTGGTTTCACCACAAACAACTGCATCGTTTCTGCCAACTACTCTTTCACAATCCAAATACTCTTCATACCAACTCACTGCCTCGTTGGTGCTGGAAAGTGCTATCTGAATGTGGTTTGGAGTAGCGGCATTAAGTGCGAATGGAAACGCTATTACTATAGCAACGATTAGCTTAATGCTACTTAGGTTTATGGAACGACACTTCATGGTGCGAACCTCCAATTGGTTAGTCTTTATGCTTTTAAATTCCGTTAAGCTTGAACAATTGTTTTTAATCTTCCGATTCTTCTCTTTTCATTAAATGACCGTACAAAATCTCTTCAGAGAATTCGACGCATTTGTATTCTATTACTCGCGCATTTGGTTCAAGACGTCGATATAAAGGCATACGAATTTGCCAAGGGCGAGTAAAAACTGTTGGGTCTTCGATTGTTGCCTCATATAACATAGCATCGGCACTGATTGGCGTGTAGCGTTCAGTCACAATCAGTGAACTGCTGGCAAAGTTTCCTGCTCGGTCAAACCAGGCTTCGCCATAAAATCCCCGAGCATCTACTACTAATGTATTGCCTTCCCAATGACCATGGGAACGACCCATCCAGGTATCTAATGGAGCCGGTTCCGGATTTTCTACATTCATATGAATAGTGCGATTCGCTTCGGCAAACCCATAAACAATCATCATCTTGTCGGTGCCTTGCAGAATTTGAAAGGGGTAGGGCAAGTACGTGGCTCGAGGTACTCCGGGTAAATAACACTTGGTTTCAGGATCACCAGTAGGCCTGCTATCCCAGTTGGCCTGCTTTTGTTCCAGGGCCCAATCCTGATAAGGAATCTCTCCTCCTACAACAACGCCCTGGCCAGGAGGCACTGCACCTATTGCGCCCATTTCTGGTAACCCTGCACTAGCTTCATGGTCCTGAAGATCCCAGTGGGCAGTGCCTATCGCCTGCCAAACACCGTTGATATCGGGGTTGCCATCCCAGGCTAGTTCAGGTTGGTAGTTACCGATCTCCTGCGCTATAGCTGAAATGCTCAAAAGGGAAGCAGCAAGAAACGCCTTGAAAGAAAGGAAAACAGTGGGCTTAAGTCGAATTATCATTAGCGAGCCCCATCTTTTTAATTGTTATATTTAAGGAATAGTTGCTTGGAATTCTCCCAGCTAGCCAGCGGAGGGTCAAGCGACGTAAGTGCCGGTTTTATCGGGCGTTTGCCCTAAATTCAAGCAGGGGAAGACAATAGAATGAAGACAAATCAAGATCAGCGTTGAGAGTTAGGGACGCACCTTGATGCGATCAGAAAGCTAGTTAGTGGTATTGCATGCAACGATTGGTAATATAAAAACTCCAGTTAAGGCCACATAAAAAGATAGGCCCTAAAGAGCAAAGGGCCAGAGTAAAAAATTACTCTGGCCCTTTTGTAGTTACGGTATTTAAGCAACGTCGCCTGTTTCTTCAACCCGAAAATCCAGATCAAAGTTTTTTAGCGGCAGTTGGCGTACACGAATACCTGTTGCATCGAAAACAGCGTTGGCTAATGCTGGTCCGATACCAGGAGTACCTGGCTCACCAGCTCCGCCAATATCATTCCCACTGTTTATAACATGAGTTTCAATTTTAGGTGCCTGGTTCATTCTTACTGATGGGTAATCATGGAAGTTACTCTGCACAACTGCACCATCCTCGATCGTTATCTCACCGAATAGTGCCGCAGTAAGCCCATAGATAATTCCGGACTCTAACTGAGCAGCTATACCATCAGGCGCAACTGCTAAACCAGGATCAATCACAGCGACAACGCGGTCTACTGCAACTTCTCCATTATTAATTGTTACTTCCACCACCTGCGCAACTAGAGAACCGAAAGATTCTTGCAGAGAAATTCCTCGTCCACGCCCTGCGGGCAGCATTCTATTCCATCCCGCTTCTTCAGCAGCTTTAGCTAACACTGCTAAGTGTCGAGGACTGTCTTTCAGGAGCTCCGCACGAAACTCGAATGGATCTTTTTCCGCCGCATGGGCTGCTTCATCGATAAACGATTCAGTAAAGAAACCATGTTGGGAATGATCCACACTGCGCCATGCGCCAAATGGAACATGAGTCGGGCTACTGACATAACCTATGTCCTGTGCCGGGACTGCATAAGGAATCAATGGTGCTTCGACTGGCTCATTCTTGTTGGTGTAAGTATTTTCCCAAGCGAGTATATTGTTATCCGCATCAAATGCTGCCCGGAATCGACTCTGCACCGCTGGGCGGTAAAAATCCTGCCGCACATCTTCTTCTCGTGACCAAATCAATTGTACTGGTCGGCCAACTGCCTGTGAAATTTGCGCAGCTTGAATAGCATAGTCAGGACGAGCCTTGCGGCCAAATCCTCCTCCCATAGCATGGTTATGAAGAGTAACGGCCTCTTCTTCCAAGCCAAGAACGACAGCAACATCCCGACGAAATCCGAGAGGATTCTGACAACCTACCCAAACTTCAGCGTTACCGTCTCTAACATTTGCAGTGGCGTTTAATGGCTCCATACAGGTGTGCGCCAGATAAGGAACATGATAGTCAGCATCTATAATCTTGGCTGCTGTTGCGAATACCGAATCAGTTTCGCCTTCTACGCGATCCGTCTGACGTTCTATTCTTGAAGTAATATCGCGATCAAATTGTGCAAAGATGCTATCACTGGAAACAGATTCAAATCCTGTTTTACTCCACTGCACATCAAGTTCCTTGATGGCTAAGTTAGCCGTCCAATAACTATCCGCCACAACAGCCACGGTTTCACCAGAATAGGTACCACCAAACGCATTTCCTATTGTAGATGCAGGAATCTTAATAACATCTACAACTCCGTCGATTGCAAGCGCCGCTGCTTTATCAAAAAGTACTACACTGCCACCCGAAACGGGGGAGCGAATAACTGATGCATACAGCATGTCCGGTAGACGAACATCCAATGCAAACTTTAATGAACCATCAACCTTCGCCGGAATGTCGCGGCGTGGTTTATGAGTACCAACGATCTTGTAGTCTGAAGGATCTTTAAAAGTTGGTGTTTGCGAAGGAGTCATTTCTGCAATGGTTGATGCAAATGTTGCATATGGCTCCCTTCTATTAGTTACTGCGTGAATTAGGTAACTATTTTCGGTCGTTACTTCACTAATTGGGACACCCCAAAAACTTGCTGCAGCTTCCTCCAACATTTCTCTTGTCGCCGCACCTGCAATGCGCATAGCTAGTGCTCCAGTTGTACGAACACTCATACTGCCGCCAGTAATTTGCATGTTGAGTGAATCCGCAACCCGCATCATGGCGCCATCAACTGTAGGAATTAAGATTTCTGGAAAATCTATCCCGGCTAAAAGATAGCGACGACCTGCTGAATAGGTTGAGTACTCACCTAAAGCAGGCGCTTCTTCCGTAAGTAGGTTTTCCCAATCTGCATCTAGCTCTTCTGCGAGCATCTGACCTAATGCAGTTTGCACTCCCTGACCCATTTCAGAGTGAGGAATGATTGCGGTAATAGTATTGTCGGTGTCGATCTTGACGTAAGAGTGGACTAATTGGCCGCCTTCTTCTCCTACTTTGCCAGCCAGATCTTTAATCTGATTGCCGGGTCGCAAGGCAACACCCACAATAACTCCACCACCGGCAACTAAACCAGTTGTTATAAATGCGCGTCTGGTCCACTTACCCATGATCCACCTCCGTCGCATCCTCTGCACTAGCTACATCGTAAAAAAGTTTTTCATCCGAAGAAGCAACGCCAACAGATTTAATCGCATTACGAATTCGGCCGTACATACCGCAACGACAAATATTCCCCTGCATGGCGGCGTCGATATCAGCATCAGTCGGATTAGGATTATTGGCAATCAGTGCCGAGGCGGACATTATTTGTCCAGACTGACAGTAGCCACACTGTGGTACCTGATTATCAATCCATGCTCGCTGCACGGGATGTAATTCGCCATCAGCTGAAGCGATCCCCTCGATCGTCGTAACTTCTCTTCCTTCGACTGAAGAAATTGGTGTGACACAAGACCGCACTGGCTGGCCATCGATATGAACAGTACAAGCACCGCATTCGGCAATACCACACCCAAATTTTGTTCCGGTGAGTCCTAGCTGCTCACGAATCACCCACAACAACGGTTTAGATGGATCCACATCCACCGTTTGCTGTATGCGATTTACTCTAAAAGTCGTACTCATCAAATTCTCCAACAGCCGAATTAAAAAAAGATTAAACTAGCCCAAACGCTAAGGCGCCGGGATTATCAGGGATTTAGCTACTGAAAACAAATTAGAAATTCACTAATTGATTTCTTAACGGGCTTTTTTCTTATGAATCAACGAATTTTCTTGATCACCTGCCCCGGTCTTGCATTGGTTGTGTTACCGTCTTTGAAAACGCTCTGACCATTTACCCAAACCTGTGACACACCAGTGGAAAGTAGTTGTCCGTCCTCGATAGTGGCGTGATCTTGGATTGTATTGATATCGAATAGGACCAAATCGGCTTTGTTACCGCTTTTAATCGTTCCTCGATCTTCGATACCGATAACAGAAGCTGCCATCGAAGTCATCTTTTCGACAGCTGCCTCAAAGCTTAGAAGATTTTTCTCACGTACATACTTCGCCAGAACTCTCGGGTACGAACCATATCCCCGAGGATGTCCAGAGAATCCCCCGTCCGAACAAAAATTTGCATAGGGCCATAGCATGAGTTGTTCTATATCTGCTTCTTGCATAGAGCGGCCCATAATTGATTCGGCAGACCTGCCACCGTTAGCAACACTCCACGCTCTTGCTTCTTTTATTACATTAGAAAGAGTCCTCACTTCGGAATCAGATCGAAGTTCCGCAATATCTGCAATCGATAAACCTACATAAGATGGATCAGGTTCGAAGCGAGTAAATATAATTCCGTCAGCAGGTGCAATATCACCCAACACAAATTCTATTTCTTCAAGATTATCGGGATTGCGGTCTGGCAATAAAACTTCAATGGTGGATTGCCAATACTCGTAAGGATAAATATCTGCAGTTAGGTTAATTCCCTCTTCCCTCGCCTCATCCATTTTTTGTTTTAAAGATTCTGCTTCATTCCAGAAGGCTTTACCCGCGAGTTTCATATGGGAATAGTGAACTGGCATTCCTGTTTGCCTGCCTATATCAATTAGTTCGTCTACTGATTCCCAAATAAAGCGATCTTCTGAGCGGATGTGCGAGGTGTAACGACCATTTGCAGCCGCAGTTATATGTGCTAGAGCAAGCACTTCTTCTGATTCTGAATAAACTCCTGGTTCGTATTCCAAACCACTGGATAAGCCAAGCGCGCCGTTATCTAGTTCTGTTTGCAGCAAATTCTCCATGGAGTTTGTTTGCTCTTCCGTTGCAATATTTCTGTTATTGGCTCCCAAAACCATATTGCGCAAAGTGTTATGGCCGGCATAGGAAGCAATATTTACTGCAGAAGGTGAATTTTCAAAATCCGCAAAAAAGTTCATTATCGGATAATTGTGACTGCCATCCTGACCAAAAACCGCTGTTGTAATTCCCTGACTAAGTAGTGGCAGAGCATCGCGATTATCTGCAAGACCTCTATCGTGATGACTGTGAGTGTCAATAAAGCCTGGCGCGAGCACTAATCCGCTAGCATCAACAAACCTTTCACCTTGTCTTAATTCCAGGTCACCTATTTCGGAAATTATGTTTCCTTCTATACGTAGATCTGCAATATAAGATTGCGATCCTGTCCCATCGACGATGCGAGCATTGCTAATAAATGTTTGTTGGGAGTTCGAAAGAGATTGATCTAACGAGCTGCAAGAAGCAGCAATTAATAATAACAATAAAGAAAAACAAAATTTACGGCAGAAACTCATTCGAATAATTTTTACATTTATAAAGAAAGACCACGTTCTATTTCTAGATTCGTGGTCTTTCTACTTATTAGTATTGTCTAATTTGCAGTGTACTTGGTGAAAGCCCCACCTGCTAAAGGTAATGAGGCAGGTCCTTCTGCCGCATAAACATTGCCATCGGCATCGACCGCAACGCCTTCACCAGCAGTTCCTTGCTCATATCTGCTTTCAGTTTGATAGCCAGGAATAAAGCCGGTAATTCGATCTTCGTGCAACGGGCCAATTCTCACTCCACAACGCCAGGCTTCATGACGAAGAGGGCCAGATTCAGAATCAATGGCATAAACCATGTCATCATTAGTTATAAAAATACCACTGATTCGCCCATACGAATAACGCGACTCAAGGTAATTGCCATCCTGGTCGAAGATTTCCAAACGATGGTTACCACGATCTGCAACCCATAGTCGGCCCAATGAATCGAATTCTAATGCATGGGGAGTACGGAAATCACCGTGTTCGGTTCCTAGCTGCCCCCACTCTCTTATGTAAGTTCCGTCTGGCGCGTACTTCACGATCCGGGCAGTTAGTCCTGCCTGACGCCCTTCTTCGAGCGCCTGAGCATTTAACATGTTCTGACCACTATGCCCGTCTGCCACATAGATGTTTCCATTAGGACCAACGATTACATCGTTAGGTTGGTTTAAATGATTCGGGCCATTGCCAGGTTGACCTGCAGTACCAAGACTCATTAACAATTCGCCATCAGGACTAAATTTGTGCACCTGATGCCCTTTTGTACCTGCTTCATTACCCGCGAAATCTGCTACCCACACATTGCCTTCATCATCTACATGGATTCCGTGTGGAGTAACCATAATGCCACCACCAAAATTGGCAATAACTTCACCGGTATGGCGGTTAAATTTAAAAATAGGATCTACGGGATTGCGATCACAATTGATTCCGGGGCCACCTAGCCCACCCGCACCGCAGCGCTCATATGCAACCACATGGCCGTCGGTGGGATCGATATCAATTCCAGCAGTCGACCCCCATTGTCGCCCAGAGGGCAAATCACCCCACTCATTAGTAACCACCTGATTCGGGTTTGGAAATCCATCGCCAGTGATTATGTTTCCTCCTTGACCTGAAACTTGAGTGACAAAAAACAGCGAAGTCACAAGCGTAGCTAGAGCTATTCTTTTTTTAGACATGGTTTCACCTTTATTGTTGTTCTTTTCATATGCGGATTTAGGAGTCTGCCACACACCAAACCGCTTGTCAGGCATGAAGCTATATAAGAGCCTAGGTAAACTCTGTAAAAAAAACTATAACGGCGATCATTTTGATTGCCACGATTTTCATCTTTTTTCCATGAGATATAGGTACTAAACTCCGGCATAATGCGTGTATTGGATAACTTTGACTGACCATGTTGATTAAATACTTAGAGCACAATCTTTAGGGTAATTTTGCAAAATGCTAAGAATCAATAATCTCAGTAAAACTTATAGTAACGGCGTTAAAGCATTAAGCGAAGTGAGCCTCCAAATTTCACAGGGTATGTTTGGGCTTCTGGGGCCAAATGGAGCCGGAAAATCAACCTTGATGCGCACGCTTGCTACCCTTCAGGACGCTGACGAAGGCACTGCTTTTCTTGAAGATGTTGACATCCTAAATGACAAGGAATCCCTCCGTCAGGTACTTGGCTACCTGCCACAAGAGTTTGGAACCTATCCCCGAATTTCTGCACGGAGAATGCTAGATCATTTTGCCGTCCTTAAGGGAATCTCTAACAGAAGTGAAAGAAAGGAACTTGTCGATCACCTTATGAACCAGGTGAACCTATGGCACGTGCGCGATACGGCTGTGAGCACTTATTCCGGCGGCATGAAACAAAGATTCGGCATTGCCCAAGCCTTAATTGGTAATCCTCAACTTTTAATTGTCGATGAACCTACCGCTGGACTAGATCCGGAGGAGCGACGTAGATTTCACAATCTACTTGCCGACATTGGCGAAGACACAGTTGTGATTCTTTCTACTCATATTGTTGATGATGTCAGCGACCTTTGCTCTGACATGGCCATCATGGGCGGAGGAAGAATTCTATTAAAGGGGCATCCTGCTGAGGTAATTGATCATTTGCAAGGTTCAATCTATGCCAAGTTAATTAATCGTAATGAAGTAGAAGACTATGAAGAAAGACATCGAGTACTCTTTTCAACATTGGTTGGAGGCCGCACAAAAATACACATTCTGAGCGAACAAGATCCAGGTAACGGGTTTGAAGCGATGAGCCCCAACTTGGAGAGTGTCTATTTCGCCACTCTACGCGACCACGAAATTCAAATCACTGTTTAAATGGAAAGCCCTCCAGAAAATCTCTAATCATGTTTGCTGAAATTTTTAAATTTGAACTTAGGTATCATGCAAGACAGCCACTGGTTTATGTCATATCTGCCGTATTATTTTTGCTTAATTTTGGTGCCACTGTCTCTGACAATATTTCAATCGGCGGCACCCTTACCAACATAAATATCAATTCGCCTTTCAATATCATTATCGTATTAGCCAACACTAGCTTTTTTACCTCGTTGTTTGCAGGCGTTGCTTATGCCTCAAGTCCAGCGTTAAGAGATTTTGATCACAATATTGCTGAAATTTTCTTAACAACCCGAGTAAAGAAATTTGATTATCTTTTTGGGCGATTTTGTGGAGCGCTCATTTTTTGTTTTATTGTGTATCTTACAGCGGCTTTTGGCATTTTCCTCGGAGAGTTTATGCCTTGGATCGACCCAGACCGCTTAGGACCATTACGACTTGATGCTTATTGGTTTGCCACCTGGGCAATTGCTTTACCAAATATATTGATGATGGCAGCTTTAGTTTTTCTTATTGCCACTTTAACTCGCAGTCTTCTGGCAAGCTTCCTGACACTGTTTCTTATTTTAGTAGTTCAGTCAGTAGTCGGTTCACTAGTTGATCCGGAAGATATTCGCTTGTTAAGCCTATTGGATCCTTTTGGCTTGGTAGCGTTATCGGATACTGCTCGTTATTGGACACCATTCCAAATGAATGAACAGATCATGCCAGTTACAGGTAACTTTCTATATAACCGGCTAATTGTGCTTGTATTTATGTCAACATTTACTTTGGCTGCTTATCACTATTTTACTTTTTCGTTGGATTTCGCTACGGAAAAGACAAAATTCAAAAAATTTTTTGCAAGCTTTAAAAAGCAGAAGAAAATTATCGAACCAATTTCTTCTTTAACAACCCCTATTTCAGTTAATCACCGTTTTGGGTTCACTTCCCAAATTCTACAATTTATTTCTCAGCTTCGAATAGAGTTCTACAGCATCATAATCGGTAAAGCATTTTTAATGATCGCTTTGTTTGGCATGGTTCAGGTGGCTGGTACCGCCTACTTTGGTCTAGGCGGAATTTATGGCACAGAAGTATATCCTACGACTACATATATGGTGTCAATCATCAATAGCAGTTACACGCTCCCTTTAATTTTGGTACTGATTTTCTATTCCTCAGAGCTAATGGTGCGGGAAGACAACATGCAAATCTCTGAGATGGTTGATGCTATGCCGTATCCAAATTGGGTCGCAATAAGTGCGAAACTTGTTGGGTTGATGCTCGTCATGGCGGCAATGCTGTTCGCAGCGATGATAGCGGCGATAGTTGTGCAGGCGCTAAAAGGATATTTTGATTTTAATTTCTTACAATACTTTTTGGGATTGTTCTCTTTCTTTCAATTTCCAATCTGGTTTACCTGCGTTTTTGCTGTGTTCGCGCATGTCGTTGCGGGTAATCGCTATATTGGCATGTTTGTCGTATTACTGTACTTTGCAGGTAGCTTGATACTTCCGCAGCAAGGGTTTGATCACAACCTTTATCTTTTTGCCACTCCTCAGATTCCTTATTCGGTATTCACGGGTTTTGGGCCAAATCTGAGCGCATATGTTTGGTTTTCTATTTATTGGACAATATTCTGTGGAATGCTCTTGATAATAATGAATTTGCTTTGGCAACGAGGCAGTGAGCATAAAAACCGCTTCTCTTGGAAAAGCTTAAAGCAGCGTTTTACGCCAATTATTGCCACTACAATCCTTGCTTTTTTTACAGCATTTGTGGCCACTGGAAGTTATATCTTTTACAACACAAACATTCTCAACAAGAAACGCAGTGCCCTAGATGTAGAAGCTGATATCGCTGCCTATGAAAGGAGCTATAAGCAATATGAAGACCAGCTTTTTCCAGATCTCGTCAACATGTATGCCGAAGTGGACATCTATCCGGAGGACAAGGAAGCGTTTGTTTATGGCAGGTACACTTTGCAAAACAATTTTAATGAACCAATTTCAGAGCTTCATTTCACGATTCCACCAAATATCACTCTAACTAGTCTAGAAGTTCCTGATTCGGAGGTTACTCATAGCGATACTCAGCTCGGCTATTATATTTATGTATTAAATCAACCCATGCAGTCAGGCGATTCATTTGATGTAAATTTTCAAGTGGAATGGCTTACGCCAGGATTTGTAAACAATAACCCAAACACGCGATTACTAAGTAACGGTACGTTTTTTAACAACATCGAAGCTTTTCCCTTACCTGGTTATTCAAAAGAATCAGAGTTGATTGATAACAATCGCCGGCGCCGTTATGACTTACCTCCAGCAGAACGAGTTGCCAAGATTGATGACGAAAGCAAACATGATGAAGGTTTTGGAACTATTCGCATGCGAGCTGGGTATGAAGCAATTGTTAGTACCTCGCATGATCAGATAGCGGTCACCCCTGGTTATCTTGAAAGAGAATGGGAACAAAATGGCCGCCGCTATTTCCACTACAAGATGGATGAACCTATTTGGCCATTTGTATCATTTCTTTCCGCAGACTATGAAATGAAAGCAGACTCATGGAACGACATAGATATCGAGGTTTATTACAAGCATGGATATAACGTTGATCGCATGATTGACGCTTCTAAGAAATCGTTAGATTATTTCACAAAAAATTTTAGCCCTTATCAATATCGTCAATATCGAATTTTTGAGTTCCCTCGGCAACGAGGCTCATTTGCCCAATCATTCCCTAACACTATTCCATTTTCAGAAAACATTGGTTTTGTCGCTGATATACGGGACCCAGCAGATATCGACTCAGTGTTTTACGTTACTGCACATGAGCTCGCTCATCAGTGGTGGGGGCACCAGGTTTCGGGTGCAAACGTTCAAGGCGGAGCAATGATACTAGAAACGCTCTCGCAATATTCAGCCCTGATGGTTATGGAGCAAGAATATGGCCAAGCTCATATGCAGCGATTTCTAAATTATGAACTGGATAGTTATCTTAGTGGTCGAGGAGCAGAAGTGTTAGAAGAACTTCCGCTAATGTTAGTGGAGAATCAAGGCTACATTCACTATCGAAAAGGCAGCTTGGTGTTATATGCCTTAAAAGATTATTTAGGAGCAGATACAGTTAATAGGATCTTAAGTGAGTTTATTGATGAATGGGGATTTCAGGGACCACCTTATCCGACCACAAGGGATTTGATAGCAAAATTTAGAGATAACGCCGACCCTCAGTTTCAATCCGTAATCACGGATCTATTCGAAAAGATAATTATCTTCGATCTTCGTTCTGAAGATAATACATTCCAGCGGTTAGCAGATGGTCGGTTCGAAGTCACTATCAATACAACCGCGACAAAATTTGAAGCCGATGGTGGAGGGAAGGAAATTCAAGTGGATATGGAAGCACTAGTTGATGTTGCAGTGTTAGGAAAAGAGGACGAGCATACAAAAATTCCAGAAGTCCTCTACATCGCAAAACATCAAATAAATTCACACAATCAGAGTTTTACTATTACCGTAGACGGTGAACCTGAGTCCGCAGGAATCGATCCTTTTAACAAACTCATCGATAGAAACCCTGATGACAATGTGTCAAACGTCAATCCAATCGAAGATTGATTAACAGAGAGTGATAACGGTAGTTAGTCCAATCTAACCCAAAAACCTGACTCCAAACCAACTGCAGTATCTGAACACTACTCTCTTTCAATAATTTTGTGCAGATAGCTGCCATCCCGATGTGAAATATCTACTTATACCGACAATTTGTTTCAATTGGTTACTAGATCGCAGTTGAAAAATCTTTGAAGCGCTAAGCGTCCGCTATGCTTGAAGGCGCAGTTTCAGAAGGAGTTGCGCGACTCATCAGAACACCCAAAATCGCGGTGATAGCTCCGGCAATAAGTAAGGTCATTTGTCCCATATTTATATCAATAACTTCTGTTGACGGCAGTGCAATAAGCCCTCCACCTAACGCGATTAGTGCGCGACCTGAGATACCGATCGGCCCCTCGCGATCCAAAAACCCAACACCGATAAGATAGCGCTGCAAACAGCTGGCGATTAAAACAATACCAATGGCAACTTTAACTGTTGCGATAAGTGTGTCAGTCCAGGAGCCTGACATAACCATCGCAGGTTCTAGAACAAAGAAAAACGGAATGAAATAAATAATGCTCCCTAGGCGCATCGCAGTAAAACCGGTCGCAAGCGCCGAAGAGCCGGCAATGCTTGCAGCAGCGAATGCACCTAATGCTACAGGTGGTGTAATAAATGAAAGCATGCCCCAATAAAGAATAAAGAGGTGAACACTCATAGGCTCAAGTCCACCCTGAATTAGCGCAGGTGCCAAAACTATCGCAAGGAAAACGTACGCTGCTGTGACAGTCATTCCAATACCGAGTAAAAAACTGCTAAACGCGCCCATTAATAATAAGAGCAAGGTCGAGTCCCCCGCCAGGTAAAGAAGATCGTTGACCAGAGTGCCCGATAAACCGGTGACAGAGAGAGCACCAACGATTAAGCCAACCCCGGCCATAATGGTTAACAGCTCCATCAGTAGCTTTCCTGTTGCAACCAAAAAGGAACCTACTTGTTTTGTTTCCCAACGATGTTCCTTAGAGAATTGATTGAGCACTAACAACAATCCAGTGGCGATAAACGGAGCGACGGCTTCACGCTGCAAATAAACAAGTAGAAAAATTAAAATCATGAACGCAACTATATAGAACCAGCCTTGCTTCATGGTTTCACTCAAACTCGGAAGTTCTTCGCGCGGCGTACCTTCAAGCCCTTTTCGAGCTGCATAGGCGTCTACCTGAACAAACAGGCCAAAGAAATACAGCAAGGCTGGTATTGCTGCGGCCAAAGCGACCGTAGTGTAAGGAACATTCAGAAACGTGGCCATTACAAAAGCAGTTGAACCCATGATCGGAGGCAATAACACCCCACCAGTTGAAGCACAAGATTCAACACCAGCGGCATACTCTTTTTCCATGCCATTGTTTTGCATAGCTGGAATTGTCATCTGCCCCGTGGTTAAAACATTAGTAATAACACTGCCACTCATCGACCCCATTAAACCACTGGAAACAATTGCTACTTTCGCAGAGCCACCTCGAACATGACCAAAAACTGCAAAAGCCAGATTTATAAAGAAGCGACCTCCCCCGGTTTGTTGCAATGCAATTCCGAAAATTAAAAAGCCGATAACTAATTGTGCAAAAGCTCGGAAAGGCAATCCCAGGATACTTTCGATACTCATGACATGATATGCCGCTGTTTCTGCCGGCGTAGAAGCCATACCAGAGATTGGCCCGGGCAAGCTTTCTGCAAAAATGGGATAAAGAGAGAACACGAATACCAGTCCGAACAACACCATGCCACCGCTGCGTCGGACTGCCTCCATGATAAGAATCCAGAGTAAATAGCTCACCCAAACAGCATAATCAGGTGCCCCGAACTCCCAACCGAAGTCCAACATGGTTTCTGCGTTTACAAAAAAGAATATGCAAGCACCGCACGCTGCTATTGCTAGCAGGCCATCAAACCAAATGCCTTTAGGATTTTTTATTGTTGGATTAAGCAGGTAGCAAAGAGGCAACAACAAACCCATGAGGGCATAGTAGTAATGGTTTTGTACGGTGATAATGAAATCGAGAAGTGGACGCTCGGAAAATAAGCGCAAAGAGTCCATGGCAAGAAAAGCACTACCGATGGCAGCGGCGCCAGTCAACCAGCGCAATGTAATTGGTAATCCGCTGGCTTTATCTGACACTATCGCCAAACCGGATCGAAGCCGGCTGCCTCCAGGCGTTGCGCTCTGACCTGCATCCAAGAGGCTTGAAATTGGTCAGCATCACGGATATTTTCGGCTGTGACTTCAGACCATGCTGCCTCTAAAACCTCCTGACGACGAATCAACTCGCGATTGTGTGCATCAATTTCATCCGTCCATACACCAATCTCTCGCCAGTAATTCACCGCACCCTCATGATATGGAACAACCCAGTCGAAAACCTGTCTGTCCAAAGCCCAGCCTATTGCACCAGGATCGGAATCTTTATAGTCGTCATAATTTTCATTTAAAGCCTTGACAAGGGCATACACGAGATCACTATCTTGTGTATCCAGCGTTGTTAAAAGAGGGTATGGATAAGTGCCCGCCTCAAGTGGATTTTCTTCACTAATGGCTGCACCACGCGTTGCATTATGCTTAGTAAAGTAAGGTGAAATTGCCAGCATCCTGTTCCAGCATTCTTCATCGTCGTGAGGGACTTCCAACCAGGTTATACCGCGAGGTGAAGCTTCAAGCCGATACGGAGGGCCAGAAACAGTTGCGCCAAACCCAACATCAACATCACCGTTGATTATTCCAATCCAATTCGCTTCGTAGCCAGGGAAATCAACACGTACAACGTCGTCCCAAGTCAGTCCTGCGCATGCTAAATGGGCTTCAACTGAAACATTGAGCGCAGGCGCAGCTCTAACAAACGGTACGCGGCGACCACGTAAACCAGCTATTGTTGTAACCCCTGTATCTGAAGCAACTGCAATCGATTGATTACTCAGCCCGTTTGAAACCATGACTAATCGAAGAGGTTGAGGACCCCACTGTGAAACTGCAAACTGAAAAGTTCCTTCTTGCGCGAAATAAGTTGCTACCCCATTAGCGGTAAAATCAACTCGGCCAGTCTTAAGGGGTAATAGTCTTGAAATATCATTTTGTCCCGGAATTACACGCAGCGTGACATTAAACTTTTCCCGCAGCATAGCACCTATTGCAACGGCCTGATTATAGCCAGTAGTACCCAGGTTGTAGGCAGTCCAGGCCATTTGTCGAGGAAATGGGGATTGGTTCGATTGGCTTATTGAAGCACCAGTAGCCGCTAGCACCAGAACTACTGCGCTTATCTTAAATATCTTGCCATATCCTGATGCTGGTGTTTTCAAATCCTTCATAAACACTCTTTCTCCTGGAGATTACGACTTTCGAGCTGAAGAATACTAGACTGCGCTGCTTTATTCGATTAATTCGATGAATTCATCGGTTGAAAAGACATTGTGGCTTATCACCGGATAATCGATTTCAACTGCAGCCTCCATTTCCCGCATGTTAAATGCGCCCACTGCATCAGTAAGCATAGTGGTGTGGTAACCCAGCTCAACTGCATAACGCGCTGTAGATTCGATGCAGGTATTAGCGCGCATTCCAGCGAGTACGACATGATCTAGTCCATTTTGTTTTAACAAAAAGTCCAAATCAGTGTTGGCGAATCCACTAGATTGCCAATGCTGACGCGCTTCGATATCGCCAGGCTGCATTTGCAAATCTGGGTGATACTCCACCGCCCAGGTTCCAGCCCTGAATACACGACCAGTGCCGCGAGCAAATTTCCAGCCAGCAGTATCACCTTCTTCCGAATGATGGTGAGGAACATATATTACTTTCACACCAGCATCTCTGGCTGCAGTTACCAGATTCTTCATGTTCTCAATAGCGTTATTTGCTTCTAGCGTTTCCTTTGACAAATCGTAGAGCAGACCACCTTCAGAAAGAAATTCGTTATAGGGATCAACGAGCAAAATTGCAGTTCGACTCGGATCGTAATCATAGTCCTGTGAATTTGCCTCTACAGATAGGAAAATAGATAGAAGAAGAAACAGGCTAAATCTTTTAGACACGGTTAAGTTCCTTTATCGATTGTTGAATGGGCTTCAGTTTCAAATCGATGCTAGAAGTATTTTAACGAGTATTCAAGCTTTAAGATCAGAATTGAATAAGGTGATCGAAACTCAGAGAGGCATTTGAAACTGAACACTATATAATCTAGTCAAATTGTTAATTGAGTTTTTACTGGAACTGAATTCCCATGTTTGCTGCCAATTTAGTGTGCCGATTTTTTTATCTTGTTGTGTTTATTTTTTTTCTTCCATTGGCTACATCTTCTGCCAATGACTTAGTCTTAAAAGAAAACGCAGAATCATTGCAGTTCACTGTCGATGAAGGCTCTTGGGTTTCAGTAAGCTTATTGCCAGATGGTGATTCGTTTGTTTTCGACTTGCTGGGAGACATCTATCGCTTGGACATAGATGGCGGTGAAGCAGCAGTGATTACCCGTGGCATGGGATTTGATTCCCAACCTGTAGTTTCTCCTGATGGCAGCAAGATCGCATTTATCAGTGATCGTGACGGCAAAGATAATCTTTGGATAACCAATATCGACGGTAGCAATCCAATTAAGTTAAGTAGCGAAACGTATGCTGCATTGATCAGTCCTACCTGGAGTCCAGATGGTCAAAACATTGTTGTCACCAAACGTGCTAGAGAAATAGAGCTGGTGCAATTCAATTTGGACGGCGGTACTGGAGTTGTAATCGAACAGTTAGATGACGATGGCGATACAGAAAGCGCACCAGGTGTTGGAGCTGAGTTCTCACCGGATGGCAACCATCTGTATTATGCTGAGCGACTTGGAGGTCCTGATGCTCCGGTGAGTAGTTTTCCAGTCACGCAAATCGTTCGTCTCGATTTAAGTACAGGTACAAAGATTCAGGTCACCCGAGGTGAAGGTGGCGGAGTACGGCCAATCATCTCTCCCGATGGACGCTTGATGGTTTATGGAACGCGCTTCGAAACCAACACCGGCCTAAGAGTAAGAAATCTAGAAAGTGGCGATGATCAATGGCTCACATATCCCGTGCAAAGGGATACCCAAGAAAATTTTCGTCCATCAACTCGGGGCATGTTACCTGGTTATGAGTTTACGCCGGATAGTGACGCTATCATTCTTTCCAGTAATGGTCAGTTTCAGCGCATAGAAATCGAAGACGGGGCAAGGACAACTGTTCCCTTTACCGCAAACGTAAATCTTGAGATTGGTCCAGACTTAACTCAACACTGGCGTGTGCCAACTGACCCCTTTACTGCAACCTTAGTACAGGATGTCGATCTCGACCCAGACAAAGAAAATTACGTCGCCAGCATAATGACCCGTCTTTACACTTTGGAAAAAGGTGACGATGAACCGGAAGAACTTACACCTGACGACATGTGGGCATTTAAACCTGTTTATTCGCCAGACGGACGCTGGATTGCATTTGTAAACTGGACAGCTAATGACGGTGGACACATCTGGAAGATTCGCTCAAATGGTAGTAGCAATCCACAACAGTTAACCGAAAATGCTGCCTTCTATACCGACATCGTATGGCAACCCGATGGTCAAAGAGTCTGGGCATTACGCGGAAACGAATGGATGCGTCATCAGACTTATAGTGAATTCGGGGGGCTCGGTATTCCATTGGAATTGTTTTCCGTGGATGAGGACGGTGGCGATGAACAGGCCATACTGGAAATTGGAGATGCCAGGGTTCCCCACTTCGGGCCTGAAGAAGATCGCATTTACCTGACGGATGAAGGCACTTTGTTTTCAGTAAATCTGGATGGTGGCGATCGGAAAGAACATATAAAAGTAACTGGACCCAGAGGCAATCGTTTCCCGGAAGAAGCCCCTGGTGCTGAAGAACTGCGCATCTCACCGGAAGGAAATTACGTTCTTGCTCATGTCATTAAACAAGTCTTCGTTGTCGGCTTACCAAGGGTTGGGGCCGCGATTCCGGAAGTTAATGTTAGAAGCGGATCAACCCCGGTTGCCAGGCTCACAGACGTTGGTGCGGACTATATAAGTTGGAGTGATGATGGCGAAACTGTTTTATGGGCCATGGGTTCAACTGTTTACGAACGGGAATTAGATTCAATTGAATTTAGAAGTGAAGATGAAGAAAACGAAGAAGATGAATCTTTGGAAGACGAAAGCGAAGAAGAAACTCCCTTTGTTCCGCTCGATGAACACACATCAGTGAACGCAACACGGTTTACAGTTACTTTTGAGCGCGATGCTCCGGAAGGAAATTTGTTAATCAGAGGCGCCAATGTGATTGCAATGGCGGGAAGTACTCTGACCCAAATGAGCAATCCATTACAGGATCAGGATTTACTAATTACTGACAATCGCATAGCCGCAATTGGAGCCAGAGGATCTTTCGAAATTCCTGAAGAGACGGATATCGTAGAAGCATACGGCAATTGGATTATCCCGGGTATGATCGACACTCATGCCCACTGGGAGTTTCGGGCAGGAGATGTCCTGGAGCCAACCAATTGGTCTGTAGCTGTGAACCTGGCCATGGGAGTAACATCTGGGCTCGATGTACAGACATCTAATCATGACTATTTTGTATATCGGGATATGCAACAGAGTGGACAAATGATTGGGCAACGCGCATTCATGACCGGTCCGGGAATTTTCGGTATAAATGATTTTCAAAACTATGATGCTGTGCACAGTTACCTGCGCCGCTACAGCGATCATTACAACACACCAAACATTAAGGCCTATATTTCTGGCAACAGAGAACAACGACAATGGGTAGTTAAGGCATCAGAAGATTTAGAGCTAATGCCAACTACCGAAGGTGGCGGGGATCAGAAGCTGGACCTTACTCATGCTATCGATGGTATGCACGGCAATGAACATAATATGCCTGACACTCCATTTTTCGATGATATTGTCCAACTCTATGCCCAAACACGTACCGCATACACTCCTACTTTAATAGTTCAATACAACGCCGAGGGTATGCGGGAATACTTCTTTACTCGTTCAGAAGTGTATGATGATCCAAAACTACAACGTTTCTATCCTCAAAATCGTTTGGATGAATTGACTCGACGCCGTCCCGTATGGTTAAGAGATGATGAATTTCGTTTTCGGGAAGGTGCAGAGGCCGCTGCGAAAATTCAACGTGAGGGGGGATTACTAGGTGTCGGTGGTCACGCAGAATTGCAGGGTATGAGTTTTCACTGGGAGATGTGGGCTTATGCTATGGGAGGAATGAGCACAGCTGAGATCCTTCGCGCTGCAACAATTGATGCAGCTTTTATTATTGGTGCACCAGAAGATCTGGGATCAATTGAAGTTGGAAAATTGGCGGATATGGTAATTCTCAATTCAAATCCCTTGGATGATATTCGAAATAGTGTGGACATTGATCGAGTTATTCAGAATGGGCGACTCTATGACGGCGACACCTTGGAACAACAATGGCCAGATCAGGTTCCGTTTCCTGAAACCTGGTGGCAAACAGAAGAAGCATCTCCGCCAGGGTTTTAATGCGAACCGGCTATTTAGGGATAAATTAAAAGGTTGCTTGCACACTAAAAGTATAATCAGGATCGATGATCCAGTCCTGAATTTCGTAGCGTTTGACTACACCATCGGAGACGTGGCCTTCATAGAAAGTTTTTTCGAACACACGCCAGTCTCTATTCCAAAAGTGAGAACCTGCTAATCGCAATCGAATATTTGGCGTAACGTTGTACTCGATAAACATTTCATCCAAATGAGGTAGAAAATCGGCCCCCTCAAACAGTGACACATCCTGTCGAAGCCTTTGAGCACGTCTATGAGCTCTTACACCGTAAGCGAAATTTGTTCCTTCCACATCATGGCGAAAATTGACCCTAAAATAATCGGAAGTAGAAAATCTTGTTGGCCGCTTCATCCCGGTAAACGGATCAGTAACTTCGGTGTCTTCATGGGTGTAAGACAGAGTAAGTACTGCTGACGGGAAGCCAATAAAACCGAAGCGTGTATTCAGATTTACATCGAGGCTCTTCTCTAAGGCATCACCAATATTTCCTATTCCTGAATCATCTTTGCCAACCAATATTTTGTCGATATGCTCAGAAATATCTGCATATTGGTATCTGACCTCAATCGACCCTTGGTCATTAGCAAATCTTCTTTCGTAACTTAGGGAATAAGTCCAGGTAACCTCTGGTTCGAGATGAGGATTACCAAAATTAATCAGTTCATCGTCGATGTTTCGGCTGGCAACGAACTCGTTAAGATTTAATTGGCTCGCTGTGCGTTCAGCCAGGAATCTAAACTGATCAGTTGGTGTTAAGTCGTAACGAACTTCTAATCGCGGTTTTAGATAACGGAAACTACGATCGTTAGTTTGATTATCTCTGTCCTGAAAAATCTTTGAATATTCTTCTGTTAATGCGGACTGCAGACTTAACTTGTCATTGAGCTGAATACTGTGAGTAACAAAAACTTCATAGCGATCTTCTTCAACAATTGCATTGGCGAATGAATCATCATTAAAAGCCCAGGTTCTATCCAGTGTATTAAATGCACCTTCTACACCATATTCCAATGTGTGCTTACCAATCACGCTTGTCATGGCGGAACGAAAGATCGTTTCCTCTTCGTCATAATCAGCAATACTAGAGAAGAAGCGTGAAGTTACATTGTTTGCAATTACATCTTGTTTGATGGTGTCATCGTTCGTTCTATTGTTTACTACAAACAAAGTTTTTAAAAGGCCGATGTCGCCAATATTGAATTCGATATCGCCACCCACTTCTATCTCATCATTAAGGTTTGCGATATCTCCTACTTCGATAGCGTTTGGTTCTAATGCTCCGCCGGCTCCAATGAGAAACTGATCCTCATGCCTGTCGTATCTCTGAGCATTGTCAGAAATCAGTCCATTCAGTTGGAGCAGCACACCATTTTGAAAGGTGTAAGCAAAATTTCCAGTAACTATGTGATTTCGTCGTGTTTGTGCGTTAAACAGATCACGAAATTCACGTAGTGTTCGATCTGAATTTAGAACGTGTTCGTCAACAAGATTAAGACGAGGCCTATTTTCGTATTGATAACTTAAGCCAAACTCTAGTGGTCCCCTACTTGCATTGTATGAGGCTAGTATTGCTGGTTCCGGATCCATTCCATTGATGTCATTAACACCTGCATCGACGAAACTCGAAGAGCTATTTTCTGCGCCCTCTTCCAGAATGACGTTGTAAATAATTCCCTCATTACGAATGTCCAGGCCTTCGGCGTTGCCACGAATAAGCTCAATTCTTTCAACCTGAGATGCCTGAATGCGAGCCAAGGCAGTAGACATATTATTAATCTTGCCTGACATACGGCGACCGTTCAGTAAAACCTGAGAATCATTGGAACCGAAACCGCGAAAGTTTCCTCCGCCTCCTGGCCCAAAGCGCCGATTCAAAATCATTTCACCGCCCGGGATATAGCGAATCATGTCAGTGAGAGTTACCGCATTATATTGGGCAAAATAACTCGCTTCATAGATGATCGTAGATTCATCCTGCTGCTGTGCTATCAATGCAGTGGAAATTAACAACAAAATGAGGACCACAATAAATTTGTGGCAAATCAGAATAGTTTTACAAGGCTGGCTTAATACTTTCATTAATGGCTACATACCTTTCTAATCCCGCTTCTTAACGCATACTTTAACTTATTGATTTTAATAGAGTATCAACTAGTAGGTACTATAGGATACTTGGGGAGGCAACTCGAAAACAAGTTTCAACGTTTGCGAAGGAATACCTCCAGATAGAAACGTTACTGACATGACTAGACATCCGCCTGGGACCTCGATAGCTTTAGTTTTTCCTATCCAACTTATAACAATGAACAATCAACCCCTTAACGGAGGGTAGCATGACTCAGCGCCGAGAATTTCTTAAGTTTCTAGCAGCCAGTCCATTACTTACTAGTTACGAGACCTTCGCCCAGGAAGTCGAGGAAACTTTAGGGGAGCGACTTACAGATCCTTCCGAAGTTATAAACGTTTTCGAGATGGAAGCCGTTGCGAGAGAAAAAGTTCCTCCGGCGCACTTTGGTTATCTGGCTACTGGGGTTGATGGCGACATAACATTGAGAGCGAATCGCGCTGGGTTCACTCGCTTTCAGATTAAACCGAGAAGATTAGTTGACGTGAGTCAACCAGATTTGTCGGTAAACGTTTTGGGAGCTCAGGCGGATTCACCGATTTTCATTTGTCCGGTCGGAAGTCACCGAGCTTTTAATCCTGTGGAAGGTGAAATCGGTGTTGCTCGAGCTGCCGCCGCAAAGAATCATCACATGACTCTCTCGACTCAGGCCTCGACGCCAATTGAGGACGTAATCGAAGCAAGGGATGGTCCGATCTGGTTTCAGCTATATCCAACTAATCGCTGGGAATACACCGTAGCTATGTTGCAGCGAGCTGAACAAGCCGGTGCCACGGCAGTTGCCTTAACGATAGATTTACCCGGGGGTCGAAATACTGAAACTCAATCAATTTTAATGCGGGAAGACACCCGCACTTGCTCCAACTGCCACACCGGACAAGCAAAGCCAATTTTCGATGGTCTGGATATGCGCGGTGTCGGACTAAACGATCCTTCTCTAACCTGGGACGTCATCGGTCGAATCAAAGAAGTAACCGATATGAAAGTCCTCATAAAAGGTATTGAAGTAGGAATCGATGCTACGCTTGCAATTGAAAATGGTGCTGACGGAGTTTGGGTATCCAATCACGGCGCAAGAGCAACTGAAACTGACAGGGGATCGATTGAATGTTTACCGGAAATCGTCGCCGCGGTTAATGGTCGCATTCCAATCATTATCGACAGTGGCTTCCGACGTGGCACAGACATTTATAAAGCATTGGCAATGGGTGCTGATGCTATCGGCATAGGTCGACCATATATCTGGGGACTTGGTGCCTTCGGTCAGGCTGGTGTTGAAAGGGTGTTAGATTTATTGAATCGAGAATTACAAATCACCATGCAAGGCAGTGGCACACCTACTGTGCATTCGATAGGACCAGATTATATTTTAGATGCAGGTCGTCGTGTGCCACGGGGACGATTAGGCCGTGAGTTACTGTAATAACAGAAAACTTCATAAGGAAGGAAGTATGCAAGTCTTTTGCACCAGTATTAGCAATGCCGTTTGTTCAGTCTGCTTGTTTGCGATCTTATTTATTGAAAGCACAGTTAGTGCACAGGGGCTAATTGCACCAAATCGACAGCTCGATCCTGAAGCTGGGATGTCAGCGATTTTATTGGGTACTGGTATTCCCCTTCCTCAAGCTGCAAGAGCTTCAGCATGTAATGCACTTATTGCGGGTGATCGTGTTTTCCTGGTTGATACTGGACGAAACTGTGTTCTTAGAGTTCGCGAAGCAGGCCTTACTGATATCAATGGCATCTTTTACACCCACTACCATTCCGATCACTTCATCGGGCTTGGCGAAATACTTCTAAACTACGGTGTCGCAGGTCTGGACAAATCAATTCCAGTTGAAGGCCCAGTTGGAGCTAAAGAAATGGTGGATGGCATGCTTGCCAACTATAGTCTCGATGTTAGCTATCGCATTGCCCATCATGGTGACAAATTCAGTACGGCGATAATGAACCCTACCGTTACTGAGAGTGAGCCTGGTGTAATCTTTGACGAAGATGGACTAACCATTACAATGTTCCCTGTTTGTCATGAACCAATAGCTCCCGCTGTTGGTTATCGTTTTGAATACAAAGATCAAACGGTGGTTTTTTCTGGAGATACCAATGTCTGCCCCGCTTTCGCAGAAGGAGCAAGAGATGCGGACTTGCTGGTTAGTGAAGTTTCCAATCAGGCAATTTGGGATCGCGCTTTGAGTATGGCCCGGGCTGCTAACAATCAGCGCCAGGTGGAAATGATTCAGGAAGGGCTCGAGTACCATGCAGAGTCTCTTGCACTGGCTCGCATGGCACAAGAAGTTGGTGTAAAGAAATTAGCTCTCACACATTTTTTCCCAAGCTTTCCACCAACGGAACAAGCCGAAGCGAATTTCATTAGTGGCATGAGTGATTTTTATGATGGCCCAATAGTAGTTGGACGAGATGGAATGGAAGTAGCACCTTAACGGTTAATCGAACTGTGAAATGGTCGTTCGGTAAAGCAGGCGATCAAACCCTGCATAACCGCCAGTCGCCTTGTGTAACACGCTGCGGTTATCCCACATCACTAACATGTTTGGCTGCCATTGATGGCGATAGACGAATTGTTCGGAACCTTGATAACGATAAAGCTCTTTTAATAGTTCTTTGCTTTCTTTTTCTGAAATCTCTTCGAACCGCTCGATATAGCCAGCAGTTGAATATATGGCAGGCATTCCAGTTTCAGTATGCGGACGAATTAATGGATGCGTGTGAGTTCGCCGTGCTTCTTCGGAGATAACAATATCCATGCTGCGGTGTTCATTTTCTACTTTATTTTCACTATATATTCCATCTGGCGAATAACCGGAAGCTGCTGAATGGATGGCGGTAAGATTCTCAATTCGATCTTTCAATTCGCGCGGTAACTCATCATAGGCTTTGTGTTGATTAGCAAATAATGTATCGCCGCCTTGCGGTGGTATGGTGATGCCATAAAGACATGTGCCTATCGGTGGTTTGGGCTGAAAGCTCCAATCGGTATGCCAATTTTCTGCAAACAAAGAGGTCTTTTCATCAGCATCGCGTCGAATAGCTGAAATGTTTTTGTGGGCATCGATTGGATTAAAAAACGGATCTTCGCCAAAATTCCCAAAGTAAAGTGTGAAGCGAGCAAGATCTTGGACACTAATCTCTTGCTCTGGAAATACAAGAACGTGATGTTTCAACCAAGCTTGGCGAATCTTAGTCACTTGCTCAGATGAAAGTTGCTGAGTTAGATCGACATTGGTAATTTCCGCTCCGCAGGGAGCTGCTTTTTGACTAACTTGCATTTAATTTCTCTTTCACACTTACGCTGGTGTCTCAACCATAAAGCTGGCTTGAGTTTCCGCTACTAATTCTTTAGTGTCCTCTCGGAACATCTTACCTTCCATAACAATGAGCCGACCGCGATTTTTAATGCAATGCCCTTCCACTAAAACTTTTGTGCCGATAGGCAAACTGTCTTTGTAGCGAATATCACATTTGGCGGTATAGGCTCTAACACCCTTGAGATAGATCCAGTTAGCCATTACATCGTCAAGTACGCTAAATATTATGCCTCCATGGGTAACACCATCGAAGCCACAATGCATATTGCCAGGAGTAAACTCCGACCTAGCAACATCATCTTCAATTCTAAAATTCAGTTTCAGACCAATATCATTACTAGGTCCGCATACAAAGCAATTTTTTCCATCGGTTCTCATTTCAGCCATTTCAATTTAGTACTCACATTATTCAGACATTATTACTTAGCTCCAACAGATGATATCTTAGTGTAGGATAACCGCGATGAGAAACTTAAAAGTAAAAATTGCTAATCTTGAAGATGATTTGCGGGCATTGGCTGAGCAGATCAATCACTCATCATGGGGCACTGAGAACGATGTAGATGACTATTCGAAAGAATCCCTAGAGACCTACCTGAAAAAAGAAGATACGATTTTTATAGCCTGTTATTTGGAGGAAGCTGGGGAGCAGGTATTGGCAGGCATATCCTCCGGAAGAATTGAGCAAAAGCCTTATAACTGCGAGAAATGGCTCTATATAGATGAGGTAGACGCTTGCAGCGATCACCGCCGAAAAGGTGCTGGTACTGCAATGATCAATGAAATGTTAAAGCTCGCCAAAGATAATGATTGCGAAGAAGTTTGGTTAGCCGCCGAATCTGATAACCATGAAGCCAGAAAGTTTTACGAATCCTTAGATCCTGATGAGATCGATGAGGTTGTTAGCTATACATTTGAGCTAGAGTAATTTTTGCCTAAAACCATGAAGTCACTCTCCTTTTTCATTGCTGCACACAATGGTGCTGAATATCCAGATCTCCTCAAAGGAAGGTTAGGCAAAGGCATAGACTACCGAGTTGCAACCACAATCGAAGAAAGTTTGGCGCAATATGATGGCCAGCAAGTGTTACTAGCACGACCAGACTTTGCTGCAGCTATATTAAATACACAGCCACCGATTGACTGGATTCAGTCCACTTGGGCCGGTGTTACTCCCTTAATCAATCATCCAAACAAAAATTACACCCTTACCGGGGTCAAAAAGGTATTTGGTGAACAGATGACCGAGTATGTTCTCGCTCAAATCCTGCATCATGAACTGCGAATTAAAGAAAGGGGTGAGCAACAACGACAAAAAGTTTGGAAAGCTCAAGGCAGCGGTCGATTAGCGGGTAAGGTTATCGGGATTCTAGGAACCGGTTCAATCGGAGCAGAATTGGCGAATTCTGCAGCTCAACTAGGCGTAAAAGTAATCGGCTATAACAGCAGTGGTAATCCAGTTAAGCCATTCGAAGAAATATTTACAAAAGACTCTCTCACCGAGTTCTTGGAACAGAGTGACTATGTGATTGGCATCCTGCCAGACCTTCCTAGCACCACTAATCTAATTGATGCTTCATCTTTTCAATCTATGAAAGAGACCGCATTACTTATAAATGTAGGTAGAGGAAACCTTATCGATGATGATGCCTTATGCGCCGCGCTGAACAACGGAGAAATTGCCGGAGCTGTATTAGACGTATTTAAAAAAGAGCCATTATCTGCAGACAGCTCACTCTGGACCGCGAAGAACTGCACTATTACACCTCATATTGCTGCCATGAGTTATCCCAAAGATATCGTCGAAGTGTTCCTTAAGAATCTGGAACGCTATATGGCGGAAGAGTCATTACTTTACCAGATCGATTTTGATAAGGGTTACTGATTTTTAAGCTCTAAAGAATAGGAAAAAAACAGTTCATGAACTTGAAAAAAAAGATTGTATGCATTGCTGCTGCAAGTTTTCTTTTTATGACATCCGTAAATTTCGCGGATGTTCCGCGCACTAGCTGGGGCACGCCAGATTTACAAGGAGTATGGACTGGAGCAACAGTAACGCCACTAGAAAGACCCCAGACATTAGAAGACAAACCTTTTCTAACCGAAGAAGAAAGGCGCATTATTGAGAAAGATCGGGAAGATTTCTTTTTATCTCGAAGTGCAAATCCTGATCCAGGAACACCTGGAGGATATAATCGCTTCTGGTTAGATCCCGGCACAGTAACCTTAGATGACGGCCGCAGTTCATTAATCGTCGACCCACCAAGTGGTCGCATTCCGTGGCATCCGGAAGAGAAACAATGGTCAGATTCACAGTCTGCTCGTTATGGTGTCGGTCCGTTTAATGATTACACTGATCTAGATACAGGTGAGCGCTGCATATCAGATGGCATCACTATGGTTGCATTGCAGCCCTACAACATGAATTACCAAATCGTGCAAACAGAAGATACGATCATTATCGCTCACGAGATGTATCATGAGTTTCGCGTTATTCCTCTTGATGATCGACCATTTATATCCGACAAAATCGGACAGTGGTTAGGAGATGCCCGCGCCCATTGGGAAGGTGACACTCTAGTAATAGAATCAAGAAATTTTGCTGACAAGCGTCATTACTATTGGGCATGGCCCTGGCGCAGTGTTCGAGGCAGTCTTACTCTAATTGAAAGATTAACTCGATTGGATGAGACAAACATGGATTACGAGGTAATTTTGGATGATCCGGAATTGTTTACTCAGCCATGGACAATTTCCGCACCCATGACTATAGATCAGGCGTCTCGCGGAGTGACAGCAGGCCCTCTTTTCGAGTTCGCCTGTCATGAAGGCAACTACGCGCTCCCAAATGTGCTGCGAGGTGCACAAATGGAATCTTCACCTGATTAAGTTCAAGCAGCTAAAATTTCCTAAGGTATTCCATATGAAACACTCAATTACGATATTTAGTGTGCTTGCTCTTTTCTCTACTGAAGTAAGTGCAACTGATTTCAATAATACTGTTGATGAGATTTTTTCAGACATAGATTCAAATACATCTCCGGGATGTTCAGTGGGCGTAATAGAGAATGGAGAACTAATACATAAAGCTGGCTATGGACTGGCAAACATGGAATTAGGAATCCAACTGGATGGCAGTCATGTACATAGAGTAGGATCAGTTTCCAAACAATTCACTGCAATGGCAGTACTATTACTGGTAGAAGAAGGAAAGATCGATCTTACTGAAGAAGTTCGAACTTATTTACCTGATCTAAGGGAATATGTAAGCAGAGTCACCGTTAACGCGATGCTTGGGCATGTTGCGGGAATGGCAGATTACGACTATATAACTGATGATGATAATTCAGTACTAAATCCAGGCGCCAATATTCAATCAGTCGCAGGCGGACCATTTCGCTTAGGTAATGAAGACTACCTAACCATCCAAGAATTTTATGATGTAGTTAAAAGCGTTCCACTTAGGCACCCACCTAACCAGCAGTATCAATACAGTAACCTGGCCTACTTTTTATTATCAATGTTAGTGGAAGAAGTTTCGGGTCAAAGCCTGCGAGATTATTCTGAAGAAAAAATTTTCCAACCACTGGGTATGTCGCAGTCATTTTTTAGCGACGAACCAACCGAAATAGTTCGTAATCGAGCCAGCGGTTACCGGCCAAATGAAGACGGTTATATAACTGATATGACTAACCTATTTTGGGTAGGCGATGGCGGCCTGCATACCAATATCGAAGACATGGTGAAATGGGATCAAAATTTTTATGAACCTCGAGTTGGCCAAAATCCTGAAGAGCTACTGAAACTTTTTAATACTCCTAATAGCGACTTTGATTCTGGGGGAGGTGGCCGTTATGCTAATGGCCAGCAAATCAGAAGATCAAACGATCGTTTAGTCTTTGCTCATTCTGGAGGGTGGCTGGGAACGACAACATTTTATGCGCGCTTTCCCGAAGATAGATTCTCTGCAGTTGTTTTTTGCAATGACATAAGTTTGAATCCAGAACAATACGTCAACAACATCACTGAAGCGTACTTTCTAGACTAAGCGTCGCAACTACAGCTCACTGCTAGTCGTCTCCTATAACGGCTATTGCTTCTACTTCAACCTGTAACGCTGGGATTACCAATCCGGATACTCCAATTAAAGTTGAGGCGGGTGGAGGAATGTCGGCTGAAAAATAACGTGCCCTTGCCTCACTATATGCTGTTCGCCTTTCTGCATCTATATCTACTATAAAGCCTGTAAGTTTTATGACATCTGCCATGGTTGCACCTGCTGCCTCCAATTGCTCGACCATGTTGGCAAAGACCACATCCATTTGTTCAGCAAACGAATCAGCAATTTCACCGTTGCGGATACCTACTTGTCCTGAAACGTAGATGGTTTTGACCCCATTAGAAGTTACGGTCGCCACTTGAGAAAAGGAAGCATTAGAGTTAATAAATTCAGTTTCTAAATCTGCTGCAAAACCAGAACTACCCATTATTAAGATGAGCAAGATGCCGCAACGTTGAATTAGCATTTTCATTGTTTTCTCCATCGAAGATAAAAAAGGGACGTAAGTATTTTAACTTCGCCCCTTCAAATTTTTTCTCAGTTAGATCTATTCAGTATAAGGGTTTACATAACCTTCAGGTAATACACGCTCTGGATCCGGCCTTATACTAATCATCTCTACACGCGAGTCCACAGAATGCCAACCGTGGAAAACTCCTGCAGGTATCACTACGATATCACCCTGCCTTACTTCACGGACCTGACCATCGCCACGAGCTACAGAAGTTGAAAAACTTTCTCCCACCAACACTTCAACGATGTCGGTGTTAGATGGAATGTTATTTCTCCCTAGCAAAGTTCCTCCAGTAACTAACACGCCCGAGCCCTTAGTTATGTAGTAAACCTCGGACACATGGTTGTGAACGATGCCACTAACCGGTTCGTCATTGGCTTCGATCTTATCACGGAACAGAACGCCAACCGCCACGTTGGAGTTACCAATGTCCACTACTTTAACCTGTCGATCGACTCGACCTTCAGGAGCGTGTATGACATTTTGCCATTCGCTATAAACAACATCGGTCGCTTCAGTTAGGTTCCCTTCGTGTGAAAGTGAAGTGAAAACGAAAAAGCTGCATGCAATTGCACCAGTAGTGGCAAACACGTTTTTTAGCTTAAACATAGCTCCTTCCTCTATTCTTAACTATTCTCTTATTTTGTTAATGAGATTGCTCTGCTGCTTTAGCTTCTGCTTCTTGTACCCGTGCTCCCATTAGTGCTCCTGTCATGCTGTAGTTGCCTTCATGACACGCATATTCGTAGATATGCCCAGAGTCGTCCCAGGTAAATGAAAATTCTCCGCGGAATTCATCATTGTAATAAACAGGATCATTAACAGTGTATTGGTAGAACAATTCGGTTTCAGACAAACGAGTGAATCGTTCGATTACGTGAGCTTTAGAACTAATCAGCATAGGTCGACCAGTTGCCGCTCTTTCAGGCACTGTATCGCTGTAGTGTGTTGTCTCTACAACGAGTGTTTCCCCTTCCCAACGCCCAATAGAATGACCTTCCATTGTTCGTATAACTTCTGGCCTAGTTGCGCCGTCCATGTGAATGACTCTTAAAGGTGAATTCTCTTCCGCTACGATTGCGATCTTATCGGGAGTCTGCACAAAGCCATAGAACAACTCATAGGGAAATGCGCGCATTGGTGGAGCACCCCAACCTTCAATGCATCGTTCTACTCCGGGTCGCTGCTCCGGGCCATCGAATCCGGAATTGTCTCTAAAATAACCAAACGATGAATTGGAAATACCATGCTCGTTGTAAGGTAGTACGCCATCCTCTGGATACACCAGTACTGAAGATCGGTACTCACCCTTCACAATTGCAAGTTTTAGAGGTCCAAAAATGTCAATATCTGGATCCGTGTTTCCAGCAAATGCAGCGTCATATGTTGCTTGAGCAAATCCGCTCGCAAACTCTGGCGACACTACTAATGGCGTACCTTCATATCGCTCCAGAGGTGTGATGAAGCGTGTACTCCATACGCCCTGAAAATCAGGCTGCCCATGTTCATTGCGCGCTACCTCGTAAATACCTTCAGACTGTGCAAAACTCAATGAGCCAAATACCAACGCTACAACTAACGCACTTGCTTTTCTAAACCGCATAATTAATTAATTCCTTCTGCTTCTCTTCTCTCTTCCATTCGCGCGCCACGTAACGTATTAATCATGCCGTAGTTACCTTCATGACAAGCGTATTCGTAAATCTGTCCAGCAACTTTGCTCATTGGAACAATTGCTGAAATCCTTTCCGTGTAAGTCGATGGATCTTCGACTGTGAATTCATAGTTCACAACATCGTAAGAAACTCGGGTAAATTTTTCTGTGAGCATCATGTCGTGGTTATTACCCCTACTCTGGAAACTAGCCTGCATACCATTGAAATTCTTAGTCTTAACTACCATGGTATCGCCTTCCCAATAGCCAATAGAATCTCCCGACCACAAACGAATGTCGTCACTCAACTCTGCTTTCTCAACCAGTGGAACTATTCGGGCATCGTGTACCATCTCAGTCATGATGACGAATGTATCTCTATGTTGAATGATCTGCATATTGTTGTTGTATAGGCTAGGCTGAAATGGAGGGCCAGCATTAAAACCAACCAAACATCTTTCCGATGTGCCACGATCTTCAGGGCCATCTTTACCAATTCCACCAACGATAAACCTTACCGGTCTCTCACCGGTGATGTCCGGACCGAGCCCACCAGCAATTACCGGATTGCCTTCAACCGCTTCCGGTAGACGACCGTTTAATGGATAGACGATATGAGAAGTACGGACGTTATCACCTAGCGTACCCATTTCTATCCAAAACGTGTTGTAACCGCGAGGCGTTTGCCCTGAAGGCGGAGGTTCTGGATCGACAACTAGCTCGGCTTCGCGAGCATCAGCCAATGCTGTCATGCGAGCTTGTCGTTCAATCTGCTCCTGAACTTGTTCCGGCGTCAGAAATTCTTGTTCACCGAATCGTTCTGGCCTTTGCATCGGTGTGCTGGAACTGAAATTCCAAACACCCTGCAAGTCGGGCTGATCGTATTCCGTTCTGGGAACCTGGTAATCTGATTGTGCTGTAGCAGTGCCGCAGGCCACTGCCACTGCATAAAGTAATATCAAGAATCGTAGCTTCATTTGTTTTACCCCCCATTGGTGAGCTTGAATAGTAGAATAAATGCCTAGAGAAGAAATATACAGTAGATTTTCCGATACAACTCTCGAAAATACTGTGGTTTATCGCCCTGGAACAGTCTGAAATTCAGGGTTTTTCTCAGAACATTGGTATTTTCATTGAGCCTCTTTTGTTAAGCTCTAAAAGAATAAAAACTAAAGGAGTAGAACAGTGAAAAAGTTGATCTCCTGCCTGGCAGGCGGCTTTATTGCCCTGACAAGCCCCATTCTTGTTGCTCAATCCGATTACCAGGTTCCCAGAACGGAATACGATCAGCCCGACTTGCAGGGTGTTTGGAATTTTGCTTCCCATACACCAGTGCAACGTAACGAAAGTCTGGGGGATCGCGAGTATTTCACTACTGAAGAAAATGAAGAGAATCGTGAGCGTTCGGTTACAACTTTTGAGGCAAGAGCTGAATCTCATTTTGACGGTGTAGGTGGTTACAACTCCTTCTGGTACGAGCGCGCAACAATTGGTTACGACTTACGTACTTCATTAATAACTTACCCAGAAAATGGTCGTATTCCTCCTGCTGTAGAGGGCGCATTTATGCAAGTCGGTGGAGTTAGTCAGGATTTCCCCAGCGAAAGACCAGTACGATTTGTCGTTGGCGGAATAGCTAAAGACGGTCCGGAAGATCGAGGACTATCAGAACGTTGTATAGTCGGTTTTAATTCTGGTCCTCCTTTTATGCCCAGTGCATACAACAATAATGTGCAGCTAATTCAACATCGGAACCATGTCGTTATTCTCACAGAAATGATTCACGACGCCCGTGTAGTACCTCTCGATCGCGATCACAGTCTCACTGACGACATTCGTCTCTGGTCGGGAGACTCAAGAGGATATTGGGACGATGACACCCTTGTAGTCGAAACCAAAAACTTTAATGGTCTAACCCAAAGTTTTCTTTCTTCGCCCTATGGAGATTCTTACAACAAGTCTCTGGTGGAAAGATTCACTCGGGTAAGTGCGGACACTATTGAATATGAATTCACTATCGATGATCCAAGCACCTTTAGCGACAAAATAATAGCCATGGTCCCTATGACCAAAGTGGACGGGCTGCTGTATGAGTACTCGTGCCATGAAGGCAACTACGGAATGGCGAATATGATTCGTGGTGAACGAAGACAAGAATTGGATGCATTAGGCATTGATTAGATGGTCGATTCAGTCTCGACAGTTATTGTTCACATGGAGGCCAACCTCGATGGTTACATCCAAAACAAAGACGGCAACATTTCCTGCTTAGTCACTCAAGTTAGTTTTGCAGCGACTCTATCCTTTCTTTACGATAGCCTTCCTACTTCTTATTGTTTGCTTGTGAGGATTCTAAATTGAAATTCTATGATCTACCTGCTTCACCTAACACTAGACGGGTACGCATTTTTATGGCCGAAAAAGGTCTAGATATCCCCATGACTCCAGTCAACATGATGGAAAATGAAAATAAGACCGAAGAGTATCTAGCTAAGAATTCTCTCGGCCGGATGCCTGTCTTAGAGCTTGATGATGGAACCTGTATTGCCGAATCCATGGCTATTTGTAAGTACTTGGAAGAATTGCACCCGGAACCACCTATGCTGGGCCGTGATGCACTAGATAAAGCCATGGTGGAAATGTGGCAACGTAGAATGGAATTTGAATTACTAAATCCAGTGATTGGAGTATTCAGACATACCGCAGACATGTTCAAAGGACGCATCGCTCAAGTTCCAAAAATGGCCGAAGTGGAAACTGCAAATGTAAAAGAAAAAATGGAGTGGTTAGAAAAAGAACTAGAAGGCAAGCAATACATAGCAAACAATGAATATACAATTGCAGACATTACCGCGCAATGTGCATTCGTCATGGCAAAAGCAGCAATCGGTATTCGCATTCCTGAAGAGATGACTAATCTGACGCAATGGTGGAAGCGTGTTACCTCGCGACCAACGTCACGAGCTTGAGAATTCGGGGAGTAAACAATGAAACCAGTATGTCTGGTTATAGGTGCAGGTGCTGGAATAGGTGGTACCGTAGGAAAGCGCTTTGCCAAAGAAGGCTTTCACGCAGTCTTATGCAGACGCAGTAACGAAGAAGGTCTTAAAAAACTCGTAGCTGAGATACGGGATGATGGTGGAGATGCAACTGGGTTTCTTCTAAATGCAGTTAAAGAAGACACGATTGAGGAACGAGTAAAACAAGTTGAAGCTGAGATTGGCCCTATTGAAGTGGTTATTTTTAACTTGGGCGCACAAGTTGGTAATCGTTCTCTTGAAGAAACCACTTATAAGATTTTTGAACTAGGCTGGCGCATGGCCACTCTTGCTTTGTTTAGAATCGCTTCTGTAGCTTGTCCATTAATGGAGACTCGAGGCAAGGGGACAATGTTAGTGACTTCTTCAACAGCTGCAGTACGAGGTAATGCCGGACAACATTCCCATGCCGCAGCTATGGGTGGACGACGCATGTTGTGTCAATCGCTAAACGCGCAATATGCGTCCAAAGGAATTCACATTGCTCATATTGTTATCGACGGTTCGGTGGACGCTCCAGATACTCTTGGCAAGATGTTAGGGCCTGAAAAATTTCAGCAGCTGCGTGAATCCAAAGGCATGGAACACGATGGTTTAATGTTGCCGGAGAAAATTGCCGATACTTATTTCCACTTACACCAGCAGCATCGTTCTGTCTGGACTCATGAATTAGATCTTCGGTCTTTTTCTGATCTGGCCTGGTGGAATCATTAAAACAAGCCCGAAACGAATCACAGAATCTTGCTGTTATCATAGTCTTCACCCTGGCGACGGGACTTTTTCTCTATGTGGATTTCCGGCTCTTTAAGATGATCGAGATTGATGGCGCCCTGAGTGAGCCCTTCGGACACCGTGGTCCACAGCGGTATATTATTCTTCCTGGATTTTAACCAGGCAACCAGCTTCACAGTCGCCCAGCCAAATATCAACTAGCCACCAAGAAATGAATATTGTAGTAGCAA